>ENA-OREN01002703-OREN01002703.1-marine-metagenome-genome-assembly--contig:-NODE-2703-length-17499-cov-4.087590_pt1 | contig 17499 bp, 20 predicted proteins | sample MGYA00248624_ERZ508555 | MGnify/ENA primary metagenome ERZ508555 (study PRJEB26222, sample SAMN06267773) | marine metagenome | isolation source: Saanich Inlet, British Columbia, Canada | place...
TTCCCGTTGCATTTGGTGAGACAGTAGAAACTAAAGGTGAAAACTATGATCTTATAGAGGATTTTACATTAGGTGAAGCCACTTGGCTTTCTCATCCTAATAGAATAATGAATGGTCAATGGGAAAATTATGCTTTAACGGATTCAGAAGATAAAGTAATTTTCAATTCAAATAGTGTAGGGAGTTTAATGTCTCTTAAGTTTGCATTTAAGAATGAGATATTTTTAAGGTTTTCACTTTTAGCTCTTTCCGATGAAAAAACAAGAGATTCTCGAGTTTGATCAATACCCAAAACATGTTTTGATTGTTTTGCAAGAGGGATAGTTAGACCACCCCACATACATCCTAAATCAACAATAATTTCATGACCTTTTAAATCTAATAATTCAGCAGCAACAGCTCTTTGAGACGAAAAAATAACATCATAAAGATTAGGCATTTCCTTTAAAACAACTTCTTTAGGAGATAATGATTTTAAGCCTTCTAATATTTTTAAATTTTCATTTTTTGAAAGATTAGACCAATAACCTTTATGACTTTTTTCATCAAAGTAAATATTTTCATTTTTTACCTCAAATTTGTTTAGAAAATTTATGAGCTTCATTATAAATTATTTAATAATTAATTCTTTACTAATACTGTTAAGTATACTTTTATTCATTTTTAATTTTTTGATTTGACAACACCGTAATTATTTTTTATACCTGTTGCACAGATAACAATATCTGCTCCATTCCAATCAACATTCTCAATATAATCTTCAGCTGAATAACTAATAACTTTATCATCAACGGAAAAATGAGTTTCATCTATATAATCAACTTTCTTTTCGTACTTCCCATATGTTGAGTCGAACTGTAATAGATAAATCATGTTTTTTAAATCAGGGTCAATATCATTAACATGAACAATATCAAAATAATTATGTTTTTGATTTATTTTGAAGATAGCTCTACCTATTCTTCCAAAGCCATTAATTCCTATTTTTATCATTTAATAATATTAAGTTAAAACACAGTTATTCAATTTTAAGTAATACAAGTACTTAAAATTTTCGAAAGATCATTTATAATTTTATTATTTTGTTTATTTACAGAGTTATTGAATCTTTCAATTGCATTTTTAACAGCATTAGAATTCCACCAATCATCAATATTTTCCCAATTTTCATTAATAAATTCTGCTGCTGATTCTGGAGATTCATGATAAACCTTCACTTTTTTTAGTTCATTAAACAGTGGTTTTACATAATCTTTCATTTCAAAGATCGAGTTATCCCAAAATAATATGGTTGGAAGGTTTAACCCAAAATTTTCTAAGTATGATGTAGAATCATAGGTAGCTATAAACAATTTAGTTTGAGGATAATGTTTTTCAATACCAATTTCACCTTCATCATATTCTAAATTATTAAATATTTCCTTAAACCTTGAAATTGAGCTCCATCCATAGTCTTTTTTATACAATCTAATTATTGTATTATTTTTTATGTCGTTGTTTAATTTAGTTATTAAATCTACCTGATCATTGAAATAATTTAACCATTGTGATGAAATACTAAGACTATCTAAATAATAACTATATCTTGAATTGCAAAGCATGATAATTACCAATTTTGAATTATTTAATTTAATTTTTGGTTTTTTTCTCTTAGTTATTTGTCCTAATGGAATAATTTTTGATTTAAAATCTTTATTAACCCACCCCCATGAAATATATTTATCTGTAATCGACAACTCATGATATTCTAAAAAATGTAATTTACTAATTCCATAACTGCCACCATGCTGTCCAATCACTAATTTTGAATTTTCATTAGCTCCAACAAAATGTTTAAAAATTTCATCATTATGGATAGAGTTACTAGTAAATATTGATTTAGGGTTCTTTTTCCAATTGAATACCTTAACTTCATGATTTAGTGATTGGTAGCCTTCTAAATATATGGTTGGAATTTGTTTTGGAATTATTTTTAGAATGAATTTTTCAAATCTAGAAACTGTTTTTTTTTCTATTTTCCATTTTCTTAGTTTTTGTTGTGGTAAAAAAATCTTTGTTGAATTGGGATTAATAAACAAGGGAAGTTGAAAAAGTCTAAATGAAAGAATAGTTTCATCAATTTTGTTTAAATAAGATGAAATTATAAATGAATTGTTTTTAAAGGAAAATAGTTTTGCTATAAAATGGTAGATTCTCCAAAATGTAATTTTAGTATTTCTTTCTTTAATAATAATTTTTTTCTTTTTTTCAGGAATTTTTAATCTATTAATTTTTACTTTATCGTTGTTAAATTCAATAATTTCGCTGTAAATAAAATTATTCCATCCATCATCTTCCATTACAAGTTTTTTAAAATTTGTTTGATCAAATGCTATCCACTTTATTTTATCGTCAATTAAAATATTTGTTTCGATATATTTGTTAACATTAATTGCAACCTGAATCATTTCCCACCTATCAAAAACTGAGTGAATAAGTAATGACAGCCATGGACCTAATAGAATTTTCCAGTATCTAAGACTAAAGTTAACCTCATGTATCTCATTCATTTTGATTGCTAAATCTTTAATAGTCTTTTCATAAAACTCCAATAAATAATTATAATCTTCTTCTAGTTTTTTTCTATCATCCCAATGATAATCAAGAGTTTCATAATCATATTCCTCGTAATTATTTTTATTGGTAAATAATTTACACCATTCACCAAGAAAAATAATTTTACAATCTTTACTAGGCCAAGTTTCTTGTAAAGGTGTCGTAACTAAAAATTTATATTTCATATAATAAAATTTTATTACTCTCCATTTCCCTAATCTTTTATATATTTTAATTGGAATGGTTCTCCTTTTTTTAAATTTTGATTGACTATTTTACCCAATATTTCATGGAAATATTTAGGACTAAGTCCATATCCAGGCCTTATGCTTTTAATATGTTCTTTAGTAATTATTTCACCTTTTTTTAGATCCTTAATAACATATAATGATCTTCTAAATTTTACATTATCCCTTTCACTGAATTTTCTATTATAATCTATCTTACCAAGGGCTTCCCAAGCGATATATGTTGACTCACATAGGTTTTTTAAATCTTCTGGTTCTAACGAAAAGCTATCATCCGGCCCTCCTCCTTTTCTATCTAATGTAAAATGTTTTTCAATTATTGATACACCAAGCGGTATACTAGCAATTGCGGTAATATTGTTAAGAGTATGATCTGATAAACCAGTAACATGATTAAATTGATTTTTAATATCTGTAATTGTTTTTAAATTATAATCAGCTGAACTAGCTGGATATCCGCTGACACAATGTAAAAGAGCTAGATTGTTACAACCTGATTCATAACATGCGTTTACAGCATCTTTTATTTCACTATCGTTAGCCATTCCTGTTGAAATAATAATTGGCTTTTTTGTACTTGCTACATATTTAATTAATGGTATATCTACAATTTCAAATGAGGCAATCTTATAAGCAGGAGTATTTAGATCTTCTAGAAAATCAACTGCAGTTTTATCAAAAGGTGAGCTAAAAATAGTTATATCTAGCTTTTTTGCATAATCAAAGAGATCTTTGTGCCATTCCCAAGGCGTATGAGCCTGTTCATATAAGTTATATAAGGTTTGACCTTTCCATAAACCTTCATTTATTTTAAAATCATCTCTATCTGATTCAATTGTCATTGTATCGGGTCTGTATGTTTGAATTTTAACAGCATTAGCTCCATTTTCTTTTGCAGATTTAATAATTTGAAGTGCATTATTAATGTCTCCATTATGATTTGCTGACATTTCTGCAACAATATATGGGGGAAATTTTTCACCTATACTAATACCATTAATTTTAATAGACTTGTTCATCAATTTTATTAATTCTTAATTCGTACTTATATCCATTTAACTCAAAAAATGCAGGATACCTGACAGGATCTAATACTTTAATTTTATTAAACTGATCTCTAATAGAAAGGTCAACATCAATTTTACTATCATTGGGAGTTCTCCTTGGATAAAATGAAAAATCTTGATCTTTACTTTGTTTTACACCTTTAAGATTCTCAAATGATTTTACAGCGAAATCTAATAGACTGATTTCTGCTTCAAATAATTTATGATTTATTTCATTCCAGAGTTCATGATCTTCAATGTTAATATAAATCTTTTTGTATATTTCTCCACTATCTACTTTATTCTCTGCCTTTAATAAAGAAAGAGTAATTTGATTTGCACCATCAATTATTTCATATATATGTGGACTCCATCCTTTTCCTTTAGGAAGATCACTTGCATGAATTAATAATGTTTTCTTGTAACTATCTCTAATTTTTTTTGGTATGATTTCATGACAGGATATTAAGAACAGAATATCACCTTTTGATAAATCTGACTTATTATTAATCAAATCAATTTCATTTTCTAAACTATTTAACTCTATCCATTTATTTAGATAATCTATTATTGGATGATTAATATCACTGCATAGGATTGTTATTCTTTTCAGATAACTTTTTTAGTAACTCACCTATTCTCTGGTCATCAGAGTTAATTTTTGAAACAATTTCTCTGGCTTCTTCCGGTGCATACTTAAATGCTAGCCTTAGTATGTTCATCCAATTTATATTATTTTTGGATCTAACTTTTTCGATTTTATTTATAATTTCTAAATCTGTCATGTCATTTTTTTTATTAGTCTATTTATTTAATTATAGTTTATTTAAGTGACTGTTGATATCAATTAACTCAGGATTTTTTTTAAGCAGATCAACTACATCAAGCCAATTAAAAAAAATATCAGGTTTAAAAAAATTAAAAATTTTTTTAATCAATTTTAAATCTTCCTCCCAATCAACTGTTAACCTATAATTCGAATAATCTTTATCGAGTGATAGATTACTAACTTTAAAATTGCCTGATTCTCTTATATATGGCGTAACATGCTCTCTGTCATATACTGAATTAGCCTCATTATGAGCTTTAAAAAGAGAATGAAAAGAAAAAACTTCTGTATCTAGTCCTTTTGGAAATGATCTAGGAAAAATATTTGAGGTGTAATCTACATCATCCTCAATGTATTTTTTCACTATATTATCAATAACTTTAGAATCTACTATTGGGCAGTCTGCGGTTATTCTAACAATATCAGTTATGTTATATTTTTTTGCAGAAAGGTAGTATCTGCAAAGAACATCTTCCTCATCTCCAACAAAATAATTTACATTTTTGGACTTTAAAAAATCTATAAATTCTATATTCTCTTTTTTATCTGACGTTGCAACTATTATTTCATTAATCATTTTTGACTTAGAAACTCTATCTAAAAGATATTCAATCATTGGTTTATCTATAATTTCTTTCATTATCTTACCAGGCAATCTACTTGATCCCATCCTCGCTTGAATTATTACGCTTATATTTCTCATCCTACATATTTTTTTAAAATTTTAATAACTGTATCTTGATCTTCATTTGTTAATTTAAAATAAAGAGGTATTGATAATGCCTCTTTGTAAAACTTTTGAGATTCAGGATAGTTTTTAGTATCATAACCCATTTTAGAGTAATATGGTTGAGATGTTACAGGAATATAATGAACCTGACAAATTATTCCTTTTTCTTTTAATTTATTCATTAGAGTAGCTCTTGAAACTTTAATATTATCAAAATTTATTCTAATCACATATAGGTGATGTGAACTTATATCTCTGTATTTAGTTTGTATTGGGTTTAGATTTAAAAATTTTTTAAATGATTTATCATAACGATTTACCAGAACCTTTCTACGTTCAATAAATTTGTCTAGTTTTCTAAGTTGAGATAAACCTAATGCACATTGAATATCAGTTATTCTATAATTATAACCTAATTCTTGCATTTCATAGTACCAAGGGTTTGGAGTTTTTTCTGTAGTACTTAACTCTTTATTTATAAAAACATCATTTAATTTATTAATCCCATGACTTCTTAATCTTAATAGAGTTTTATAAATATCGTAATTATTTGTAGTTATCATCCCCCCTTCTCCAGCAGCAATTGATTTAACAGGGTGAAATGAAAAACCAGTCATATCTGAAAACTTACAAGATCCAACCATTGAACCATCAAAATGTTTTGCACCTAGAGCATGAGCAGCATCTTCAATTATGAAAAGATTATTTTTTTTTGCTATTTGCCATATTAATTCCATATCACATGAAACTCCTCCATAATGAACTGGAATTATAGCTTTTATATTTGGATTACCATTAATTGTTTTTTGAAGTTTTTTCGGACATAGAGTAATTGAAGAGTTGTCAATATCAGAAAAAACAGGTTTGGCATTACAATAAATAACGCTATTTGAGGTAGCTACAAATGTTATTGGGGATGTTACAACTGAATCCCCCTTTTTAATTCCTAAAGCTAAATTAGCCATATGAAGACCTGCAGTCCATGATGACATAGCAACTGCATATTTAGCACCAACATAATCTGCAACAGCTTTTTCAAACTCTAAAACCTCACTTCCTTGAGTAAGATTTTTATATTTTAAAACATCAACTACTGCTTTAATATCATCTTCATCTAAATAATGTTTCCCATATGGTATTATTTTTTTCATATTATTATTTATAATTTAATTTATAATAGTTTTGATATTCACCTGATTTAACATTCTCTAACCATTCTTTATTATCTAAATACCAATCAATTGTTTTAGATAAACCTTCTTCAAATTTAATACTTGGCCTCCAGCCAAGGTCCTTTTTAATTTTTGAAGCATCTAAAGCATAACGTAAATCATGTCCTGGTCTATCCTTTATAAATGTAATTAGCTTTTCGCTAGTTCCAATTTTATTTTCTAATTTTTCATCCATTAATCTGCAAAGAAGTTTAATTAAATCAATATTTTTCCATTCATTAAAGCCACCTATATTATAGGTTTCATAGTTTAAACCTCTATTAAAAACCAAATCTATTGCAATAGCATGGTCTTCTACAAATAACCAATCCCTGGTATAATTTCCATCTCCATAAACAGGAAGTGATTTGTTATTAATTATGTTATTAATAAATAATGGAATTAATTTTTCTGGAAATTGGTTGGCACCATAATTGTTTGAACAATTACTTATTACGTATGGCATTCCGTAAGTTTTACCATATGCTCTTATGAAATGATCAGAACTTGCCTTAGATGCAGAATAAGGTGAGCTTGGATCATAAGGAGTTGACTCTGCAAACAAACCTTCTGTACCTAAAGAACCGTATACCTCATCTGTACTAACATGATAAAATCTTTTATCATCCCAATTGTTATTCCAAATATTTTTAAAAGCATTTAATAAAATTATCGTTCCAATAATATTTGTCTTTGCAAACCCAATAGGATCAGATATTGATCTGTCAACATGTGATTCAGCTGCTAAATGAATTACTCCATCAAATCTAAATGTTTTGAATAATTGATTTATAAAAATTTCATTGGTAATATCACCTTTTAAAAATTTATAGTTAGGCTTAGACTCTAAATCTTTTAAATTTTGAAGATTTCCGGCATATGTTAGAGCATCCAAATTAAAAATTTTATAATGTGGATATTCATTAACAAATTTTCTTACTACATGCGAACCAATAAAACCAGCCCCTCCTGTAATTAAAATATTTTTAATAATTCGAATATATTTTGCATATAAAAAACTCTCATATTTATCAATTAGAATACTTAAAGTTTAATAATGGTTTCATTAAATGACCTAATTTAATAGCTGATATTTCCATTCTTGATATGTCAAAAAATTTAAATTCAAAAAAATACTGGAAGCTATCACTTGTTAAAATTCATATACTCCTTTTCTGGTATTTTTAAGTGCTTCTAATTTTTTAGGCTCAACAATTTTAAAATTTTCTTTATAATTTAATCTATCTTTTTTTAAATCAAAATAATCTATTTTAGGTATGATGCTTTTTCTTGAATCAATAGTTAGAGTTTTAATTTCAATATATTTTTCAAGATGAGTGAAAAAGTCTAAATTGTATGATTCTATATCTATTTTTTTACCTTTCCCTTTTTCATAAAAATGATTACCTGTTGGAGGTTTAAAAGTATAATCACAACCAACTAAAATTACTTTTTTGAATCCGAGAAAAATTGCCAATGAAACAGCATGATTAAATGCTCCTTTGAATGGATTAATTTTGCCTAATTTTTTTTTAATTTCTTCATTTGGGTATTTTAAAAAATGGTAAAAAATATTCTTCCCTTTTAAAAATATAAAGTTACTCAGATGAATAAAAAAAAATGTGTCTTTATTGGATCTAATAAATTTTCTGAAAAATTTTGCTGTTGGAGTAAAAATTGGAAATAATGGTGATTTCCATGAGTAAGTTTGAAAAAAAGGATAATAAAAAAACGGTTCTGAATGGACAACATACTTATTTTTTAGTTCCTGAAAATCGTCGTGAAAAATAATTTCATTAATTCCAATTACAGGCTTGTCATTAAATAATTTTAAATCAATATATTTTATAGAATTTCCACATCCAATTATATAACATTCTTCTCCTTTGTGTTTGTTAAATAAGGAATTCACATTTGAAAGTTTATTAACAAAAAAGTTAAATATGATTTTTTTTATATGCATCAACTAATCTTTAAAATACTCTTTATCGGATAAAGCTTTATCATCTATTAATAAATCATAAACTGGCTTTTCACCAACGCTTAGATTATGAAATTTAACTCCCCATTTTTTTAATTGATTTAATGTTAAATTTTTATAATCTATTCCAGAGCCACTTCCTCTAGCAGTATATATAGTAATAATATCGCCCCTTTCATATAATTTATTTATCAATTCAATTCTATTTTCCTTTGGAGTAGAATTTTTATAGTCAACACCAATTGTTGTGCATAATGTATTATCTAAGTCAACAAAAATTTTTCTCATTTCAAATATTTATCTATTAAAAAGCCTTACTTAATTGATTTTTTTTCCAAACCTCATTTAACTTAATATTCATTTCGGCTATAGCTTTATTTTTATTTAAAAAAGACTCAACATTATTTCTTTTTATAGACCCATTAGTTACAAATGCCAAGTAATTTAAAAAAATATAATCTTCGAAATAATCAAGAGTAAGCCTAGGAATTTTGTTTTTAATTTTAATAGCATACTTTGGGTCCTCAATAATTGAAAATTTAGAATTTTTGATTTTCTCAAAGTAAAAAGGGACCATCTCTGTATCTAGATTGTCCTCTTGATAATTTTTATATACTTTTTTTAAAAAACTAGTTTTTATAGAATACCCTTCAGATGCACCACCATTATCAGAATAATAACTGGGTTTTATGTAATCAAAATTTGATTTTTTTAAAATTTTCAAGGATTCTTTCATTCTCTTACCGTCAAAAAAAGGATCATCTGCATCTATATTATGAAAATAGTCGATATTAAATTTTTTAGCACAATGATACCATCTTGAAATTTTATTATTTAAGCTTCCTCGATAGAATTTAACATTATTCTTTATCGAAATTTCCTCAATAATATCATCGGAGTGATCGTTACTTGTGCAAATTATTGGCTCTATCCCAAATGCCTTAGATCTATTAATTATGTATTCAATAATTGATGGACTATTATAGAATCTAAGTAAACATTTGTTCGGGAGCCTTGAGCTTGAAGTCCTAACAGTAATTATCCCTTTCATTATTAACTTTATGAATTATTAAAATATTGACTTTTTCTATGAAAGCCCTGTTAATCATAATTTCTTATCTAAAAGAAATAAAAATTTATAAATTTTTTGAAATGTTATTATTTTTCAATTTTTGAATAAATGGTGCCTCAGATTCAAAAATCTTTTTTTCAGGATTTCCTAGAGCTTCTCTTACAGATACAATTCTCTTTCTTAGAATATCCATTGCATGAACCTCAAGGCTTGCTTGATGATCTGAACCCCACATATTATGATCTAATGTTACATGACGTTCAATCACATTTGCACCCAAAACAGAAGCAATAACTGAAGGTTCTAAGTCAATCTCATGACCACTATAGCCAACTGGGCAATTATATCGTTTTATAAAAAAGGGGATCAAGGATAAATTAAGTTGATCATTTGGTGCAGGGTATGAGCTATTTGTATGCATTACACAAAAATCACTAGAATGTTTATTTAATAAATTTACAATCTCATCGCAATCTTTTAGATCTGACATCCCTAAACTTAGAAGTATTGGGAATCCTGTTTTACAACAATCAACTAAAAAATCGTGTGAACCATTTATTGCACTTGGTATTTTTAAAAACTTAATATCTGGATAGTTTCCAGTTAAAAAATCTAAACTATCATAATCCCAGACACTTGCAGTCCAATCAATTTTTTTTTCTTTACATATTGAGTCTATTTCATTATACTCATTAATTTCAAATTCAACTTTAAATTTATAATCAATGTATTTAATTTCTCCCCATGGAGTCTTTCTTAAAATATTTTTTTGACTTTCCGGAACACAAACATCAGGGTTTCTTTTTTGAAATTTTACACAATCCCAATTTGTAGCGCTTGAAGCATCAATTAATTTTTTTGCAATATTAATATCGCCATTATGATTAATACCTATCTCAGAAATTAGGTAGGGTTTTTTTAAGTCTTTAAACATATTTTTTTTTGATTTTAAAAATTTAAGATCATATTTAAGGTTTATAACTATTTATTAATGTTATGACTCCAAAATTAACATTTTAATATAAATTTTTTCCGCCATCTAGAAAAATAGAAGTTCCCGTTATGTATGTTGTTCCCAACAAACCCTCAATAACAGGTCCTATTTCACTTGAATTTAACATTCTTTTTTTTGGTATATCCTCAATGTAGTTTGAAGTAAAATCTTTGTTTTGATTATTCTTTACACCTCCAAGTACAATGTCAATAAACTCATGCCTTGGGAAATGAACTGCTAAATATTTTGTTAACATAACTGTAGCGGCTTTTGATAAACAATATCCTAAACTTTTATGTGCACCAGAATAGTACTTAGGATTTGGAACGTGATGTCCATACAAGCTACTAAAATTAAAAACTTTTCCTTCTATATTATATTTAGTGAAATATCTACAAACTCTAAAAAGTAATATTGTATTAACCTCAAAATAATCTCTTATTTCATCTTCTTTTATATTATTTACAGTTTTTAAATTATTTGAGATTGAACTTACGTGTTCGTTTTTTCCAAATAAATTTATTAACACGTCTGCTTTGTTTTTTTTAAAAAAAAGTTCAGTTGATTCTGAATTTTTCAAGTCTAAAGTGTCTATATCACTTTTGATAATATCGTGTTTTTTGGATAAGTATTTTGAAACTTCTCTTCCAACTAGTCCATTACTACCTAGAATAATTATTTTCATTATTTGAATTCTTTTATAGTCTTTTCAAGACCGTTAATAAAGTTATCAAGTGATTCTTTATTTCTATATTTTGTTTTAAAAACCATCATCTCCTTTTGAATTTCCTCGGCATTAGGGCATAGACCTTTAGAATATTCTATTCTATTGTTTTCGCTGTCCAAGTATCTCCTGAAATCACCGTTTTGCATAACAGGTTCATTATATGGAACTTGCCATGCTCCAAAAAGCCTTTCTCCACATTTTTCAAATAAATAATCTCTAAACTTATACCATGTCTCTAAATCTCTCTTAAATCTTGCTCCTACACACCAAAATGAATGTTCAATATAATCTGGAGTCGCCTGAATTTTAAAAAAATCTGTTGCCTCTAATAATTCTGTTATTAGTTTTCCTGATTTTTTTCTCCAAAAGACAATTTCATTAATGTTTTCAATTTGAGCAAGAGCTATTGCAGCTTGGAATTCGGTTATTCTATAATTATATCCTATCTGGGCATGACGTAAGAATTCAGGACTCTGCCATTCTTTTGGATTTAATCTAACTATTCCACTCTGAGCAGTTAATGTTCTAAATCCTTGCCCAGCAAACTGTCTTACTCTTGTCATTAATTTCTCATCATTCCCCAAAAGCAATCCCCCCTCTCCACATGATAAATGTTTAGAATCTTCGAAACTCATACTAGAAAATTCTCCAAATGTACCAACCATTTTATCTTTGTAATATCCAAAAACAGTTTCGGCATTATCTTCAATAATTGGTATTTTATGGTTATTACAAATTTCCACAATTTCATCATATTCGGGAGACTGTCCGTAAACACTAACTACTTGAACAGCTTTGGTTTTGGGAGTAATTTTCTTTTTTAAATCCTTTGGACATATACAATATGTCTCAGGATCAACATCTACATATACAGGTATTGCACCACAATGTAAAGTAACTGCTGTATTCATAATTACTGAAAAAGCTGGTGAAATAACTTCATCTCCATTACTTACTCCAACTGCTAGTAATGCTGAATGTAGAGTGCTAGTTCCGCTATTTTGTGCTACACAGAACTTTGAGCCAAATAATTTTAAGCTTTCTTTTTCTAGATCACTAACAAAAGTATGACTAGTTGATCCTCTAGAATCATGACCTAAAGCCTGTTTAAGATACTTTAATTCGTTTGTCGAATATTTATTTTTATTCATTAATTCTTTTTATTTTACTATTTGAAATTTCATATATCTCGTCACATTTTTCCATAAATGATTTAATGTGAGAAATTAATACTATTGTTTTTTGGCCTTTGAGTTCTATTAAGGAGTTTATTAAATCTTCTTGAGTTTTGGAATCTAAAGCTGATGTTGGTTCATCAAATATTATTAATTGGGAATCATTGTACAGTGCACGAGCAATTGAAATTCGCTGTCTTTGACCTCCTGAAATTTTGATGCCTTTTTCCCCTACGATTGTTGAATCACCATCTTTTAATTCATTAATAAAATTCTTTAATTGAGACTGTTCTAAAATTAAATCATATTTTTTATTGTCTATATTATTTCCAAAACAGATATTTTCTTTTATCGTCGTATCCATTAAAAATGTTGTTTGAGGAACATAACCAATTAAATTTTTGAAAGATAATTTATTATTATCAATATCTTTAATTAAGATTTCCCCTTCAGTTGGTCTTAATAAACCTGAAAGAATATTTACAAAAGTGGTTTTACCTGTTCCACTTTCACCAATGATTCCAATGACTTTCCCATATTCAATATTAAAATCTACTTTATCCAAAATCATTTTTTCTTTGGTATATTTAAAAGATATTTTATTGAAAGATATTTTATTAAAAATGAACCTCTTAGAATAGCTTTCTTTTGAAATGGAATTACTTTCTATATCCATTATTTCTTTATGAATGATGTCTAACGCAGGCATACTAAATTTAATTCTTTGAATTGAATAAATAAGTTTATTTATTGATGGAATTAACTTTATTGAAGCTGCAGCATATATTCCCAATGTAAATATGATTTTATTGGTTTCGAAACCATTTAAAACCATATAAAAAACAAAAGACAAAAGTGAAGCTATTGTTACAAATTCTAAAAACAGTTTTGGTATTTGACCTACTACATCATTTTTTGTCATAACTTCAGCTCTCCTTTTATTTACAATTGAATAACTTTTATAGAATAATTCTTCTTTGTTATAAATTTTAATTTCCTGAATACCATCAAAAGTTTCTATGACTTTTCTGAAAATTTTATTATCTAAATTTTCTCTTAATTTCCCCCAAAGATCTATTCTAGCCTTATAAATTTTATAAAAAAGAGTTGAGAAAACTGCAAAAAAAGCAATGACAACAAATGCTCCAATGGGTTCTATATAAATTATTAATATTAATATTGAAGTAAGCATAAAACTTTCAATTATTGTCAAAATCAAGCCTTCTAATAGACTTCTCAATGAACTAACTTCATTATTAATATTTTTAATTAAAAATGCACTATTATTTTTTATATGAAAATCATAAGCATTATAAATATATTTCTTGTACAATTTAAGCGATAAGTTTGCAGATAAAAAGTTTAAAAATGTATAATTTTTATGAGTTAATTTATACAAAAAAAGGATTTTAAAAAGATAAATTAAGATAACTAATAATAACAATATTAGTGTAACACTTTCCTGACTTAAATTAGTAATATTAAGGTTTGAAAGAAGAATATTAAGCGTTGTACTCTGTCCTTTGATAATAATATTTATTACTGGTGCAAGCACTCCAATACTCAGAAATTCAAATACGGCTCCAACTAACAAAAGAAGAGATAAAACTATCAGTTCTTTTTTTTGACTACCATTTAATAAGTCATTAACTTTTTTAAAAAAAATTTTCAATTTCTATAGATTACTTGATGATGGATTCCCCAATTTATAGTTAGCTTTTATAATTAAATCTCTGCCATCATAAATGCTCTTTGATAAAACCAATCTTTCCCAATTATATTTTTTAAACCCCTCCCATTCAGTCAAAATTGCAATTGAATTACATTTCTCTATTATATTGTTACTCCCATCAAAAACTGAAACTTTTGTTAGTTTTTCTTGAGTTTCATCATCAGTCATATTTCTTGATTCCCATAGTATCTTTAAATCTAACAGAATCTTGTTTTTCATTATCATCGGGTCATAAACGTAAATATTTGCTCCTGCTTTAATTAAATAATCTGCAATGTAAATTGCCGCTGATTCTCTACTATCATTTGTGTTTGCTTTAAACGCCCACCCTAAAATTGCTATGGTCTTCCCAGTTAAATCCCCACCATGGTCATCAATGATTTTCTGAGCAAATCGGTTTTTTTGGTAATCATTTATTTTAATTACTTGATGCCAGTATTCTGCCACTTCATGAAGTCCATAAAATTTACATAAGTAAACTAGATTAAGTATATCTTTTTGAAAACAACTTCCTCCAAAACCAACAGAAGCTTTTAAAAAGTGTGGTCCTATTCGGTGATCCATCCCTATTGCTGTTGAAATTTCATTTATATCAGCACCTGTCTTTTCACACAAAGCAGAAAGACTATTTATTGAAGAAATTCTTTGAGCTAGCATCGCGTTCGAAGCTAATTTAGAAAGCTCAGAGGACCACACATTTGTTGTTAAAATTTTACTCTTTGGAATCCATCTATTATATACTTTACTCAAAGCTTTCACAGCTTTTTGCCCAGACTTTGTATTATCACCTCCAATCAGAACTCTATCAGACTTAAATAAATCCTGGATGGCAGTTCCTTCAGCTAAAAATTCAGGATTTGATAGTATTTCAAAGTTAATACCATTTGAATTTTCTTTCAAAATTTCCTTTATTTTTTCAGCAGTTCTTACTGGAAGTGTCGATTTTTCAATTACTATTTTATCACTTCTTGAATATTTGGCAATATCTTTTGCACATGCTTCAATATACTTTAAATCTGCCGCCATACCTGCACCTTCACCTTCAGTTTTAGTAGGGGTATTAACAGCCATAAAAATCATTTCAGATTTTTCAATATTTCCAGCAATATCATCTGAAAAAAAAAGATTTCTACCACGAACTTCGTCTACAATCTTAGCTAAACCTGGCTCATAAACAGGAAGATTATCAGTTGAACCATTCCAGCTATTAATTTTCTCTGGATTATTATCTACAACAGTTATATTTATTTGAGGACATTTTAAAGCAATTACAGCCATTGTAGGGCCTCCAACATAACCTGCTCCAATACAACAAATATTTTTTATTTCCATTTATTTTTTTAATAGCCATGAAGATGACTGAACTTTATCTCCTAATCCATCTATAAGATTAATTCCAAGCTTCCTACATATTTCAGCCTCAGGGCAAACTTGATTATTTTGATCACCTCCATTAGCAAAATAAAGTTCGCACTGTGTTCCATCAGCTTTATTAATTTCCTCAATTGATTTAATAACTGTTCTGTCCTGATCTACTGATAAAAAGACTTTATCCACTATACTAATCTGACTTACTATTAAAACTCTTTCATCTTCTAACATAAATTCTTTAGAACCTTTTAGCTCCCTCTGAATATCATTATTAACTATAACAAAAAGTTTATCCCCTTTTGATTTTGCATTATGAAATAGCTCGATATGACCTCTATGTAAAGGGTTAAAATACCCTGATACAATAATTGCTTTTGGTTTCATTTAAGTCCTGTTATAGTCATCTTCAATACGGACAATATCGTCCTCTCCAAAATAGGTGCCTGTTTGCACCTCAATAAAAACAACTTTCTCTTGTCCTTTATTTTCAATTCGGTGTTTTACTCCCTGAGGAATCAAAATAGTTTCCCCTGCTTTAAACATTTTTGCTTGACCATCTAATGTAATGGTTCCAATACCCTCTATTAGTGTCCATACTTCTGATCGTTTTTGATGATACTGGTATGAAAGTCTACCTCCCGGATCAACTTCTATTCGCTTTAACTTATAATTAGGTTCATCATGCAGTACAAAAAACCGTCCCCAAGGACGCTCTTCACTTTCGATTGAAATCATTTTTCTTTAGAATTATATAGAATTATGGACTCTTTATCTATTAAAAATTTAGAAGCTAAATAAAAACTAACTTTTCGGCCAATTAAATCCTCAATTTTATTCTCTAATTGAGAAATATATTCCATGTTTAAATCTTGACCGACTAAAAATACTTCAATCAGCCCTGAGTCATTTCCTTTTGCATAATCACCAACAAGAATTATCTGGTCTACGTTACCCATTCGTTCTAGCACTTTTTCAACTAAGTCTTCAAGGCCCAAATGCTTAAAAACAACTTTACGTAACGTCTCAAATAAAGGATGATTAGTATTTGCCTTATATTCAATCTTGTTAGTAACCTTTAATTTTTCTAAATATCCCGCTTCTTGTAGATGATTAAGTTCTTTTCTTATACCATTTGTTGACTCGCCCATCTCTGTGGCTAAACCATTTAGATGCCCTTTATTGGCTTGTGATACAAAAAACTTAATTAAAAGTCTGAGCCTAGTCTTAGATGTAATAAGTTCTCCTAGCAATTTTTTTAATTAAAATTTTACATGGCTCCGCCATGTATGTCACATTAACATATTATATATTAATGACTATATAAATTAAATTAAGCAGCGTTAAGCCTAAGGGTAACAATCATTCCTAGACTTTGAAGTTCAAGCTTAATCTTGTTTTTTTGAGTTTCAACGATCTTTCCAATTCTTCCAGAAAATACTCCCTCAGAAATTTTATAGAGTTGACCTCTTGTAAATTTTGTTAGTGAAACTGATTGGTATATACCATTTAAGTATTGTCTCATCAATTCAATTTCACTTTCTCTAGCTACTGCAGGCTTCCCCAGCCAAAACATATATCGTATTATGCCAAAAACTGAAAAAACATCATTACGTTTTCCTTCCTCAATATATACGAATAGATAAGATGGCAAAAGTGGCTTAATAACCTTTTTCTTCCTATCGGAATACTGTTTATATATACTTACTGTAGGACAGAAACAAGAAATGTTTATTGCTTCTAATTGTTCAGCAACTTTTATCTCATGATTAGGTTTTGTGTATAAAATGA
>ENA-OREN01002704-OREN01002704.1-marine-metagenome-genome-assembly--contig:-NODE-2704-length-17478-cov-7.257054_pt1 | contig 17478 bp, 15 predicted proteins | sample MGYA00248624_ERZ508555 | MGnify/ENA primary metagenome ERZ508555 (study PRJEB26222, sample SAMN06267773) | marine metagenome | isolation source: Saanich Inlet, British Columbia, Canada | place...
ACGACAGAAGGGTGTGCAAGAAGTTGACATTGTTAAAATTGTAGAAAGTATTACAAAGTATGCAGTAACAGTAGAAAGTCCTGAAGATATTAGAAGTGTTATGGAGCAAGCATATCATATTGCTAAGGAGGGACGTTCCGGTCCAGTTTGGATTGATGTTCCTTTGGATGTACAAGGCGCGCTTGTGGACCCAAAACAACTACCACCTTGGGCCATCAAAGAATCTAAAGTAGAAAGTAGAGATGTGCTAACCAATGAAACAATTTTAGAAATTCAATCTTTGATTGAAAAAGCAGAACGTCCTCTCATTATTGCTGGACATGGCGTACGTTTGGCTGGTGGTGCAAATGAGTTTTACACATGGGTAGAGAAGTTAGGTATTCCGGTAGTCAGCACCTGGAATGCACTTGATATCCTACCTTATGACCATCCTTTATACATTGGTCGACCTGGGGTTGTTGCCTTACGTGCTCCTAACTTTGCAGTTCAAAATTGTGATCTATTGATTAGTATTGGGTGTCGTCTCGACAATATTATTACTGCATACAACCCTAAAGGTTTTGCGAGAGAAGCAAAAAAGATTGTAATTGATGTTGATCAGAATGAAATTGATAAACTGGATATGGATATATCAATATCTGTAGCTTGTGATGCGACTAAGTTTATAAAATTAATGTCTAAGACAGAGGCACCACCATATCCAAACTGGAAAGAGTGGCGATCGCGCTGTATTGATTGGAAAAAACGATATACAGTTAATGATGGAAAACCATTTTCTCAGAAAGGCATTATTTCGCATTACCAACTAATGAATACGTTGTCTGAAGTTATACCAGAGAGCACTTTAGTTGCTACAGGCAGTTCTGGACTAGCAGTTGAGGCGTTCTATACGGTTTTTCGCAATAAGGTAGGCCAAAGGGTTTTTCTTACTTCAGGATTAGGTGCGATGGGGTACGGATTACCAGCAGCAATTGGCGCATGTTTTGCACACGATAAAAAGTCTATGGTTGCAATTGAAAGTGATGGAAGTCTTCAACTTAATATACAAGAATTAGCAACAATCCAAGCCTTTAACTTACCTATCATTTTAATTGTTATGAATAATAATGGGTATGCATCGATTCGAAATACACAAAAAAATTACTTCAATGAGAGGTATGTAGGTACCGGGCCTGAATCTGGATTATTTTTACCTGATTTAGAAAACTTAGCATCAACTTATGACATTTTATTTGTTAGAATTACTGATGCCTCAGAGCTGGATAAAGAACTTAGTAAAGTAATAAAATCAAAATCTCCAGTAATTGTTGATATTCAGTTGATTAAAAATGAAGTATTAACGCCAAAAGTATCAGCACTACCGCAAAGCGATGGGTCGATAATTTCAATGCCATTAGAAGATATGGCACCACTTTTACCGCTTAGCGTTTTAGAATCTGAAATGATGGTTAATTTAACAAGCATTTCTAAAAAAGTTGAAAGAAATACTCAGGTATAAGGAGAAAAGAGCTATAATTTCGGTTCAAATTGAATTATATCTTTTAAATACTATCAAAAAAATGAAGAAACTTTGTTTTATAATCCCTCCCCATGTGACATTTGGTGATTTTATCTCTCCATCAAGTGCTCACAAACATGTGAAAAAGGAAGATGGAAAAATGTATGGTAATCTTGTTACAGATATGCCATTAGGGCCTTTAGCGCTTAGTTCATATTTGAAAAAGTTTATTAGTATCCAGACTAGTTTAATAGATTTTAATGTTGATTTAACAAAAATAAAGTCTTTTGAATTTAAATCATTTCTTGAATATTTTATAAGCTATCTTTCAGGCGATAATGTAAATGATGAGCCTGATATCATAGCAATCTCATCTTTATTTTCTCCATCTTATGATTCTTTGATTGATATTTCAAAAGCATGTAGAAGTATCTTTCCAAATGCTTGTATAATCGCTGGCGGCAATATTCCATCTACCATGTTTAGAGAAATCTTTCTTAATAAAAATAGCAAGATTGATGCAATTTGTTATGGTGAAGGTGAAAAACCATTACTAGAATTATTAACAGCTAGCGATTATGAACAAGTGTTCGATAATGGTGATTCATGGATTACATCAAGAAAAATTAACTCTAATCTTTTGTATGAGCCAAAGCATGATTTTATTGAGGATTTGGATGAAATCCCAATTTATGATTACGGGTTATGTAAGGATAATTATTTTATAAATCCTGCGTTTACTACTTATGGTGGAGTACAAAAGAAAAATGCAAGTATTCATGTTATGACTTCTAGAGGATGTCCCTTCAAATGTGTATTCTGCGCATCTCATAAAGTCCATGGAAGAAAAATGAGGTATTACAGTATTGACCGTGTTAAAGAAGAATTTAGATATTTGAAAGAAAAACGCGGAGTTGAAACATTGATATTCCAAGATGATCATTTTATGGGTGACAAGAAAAGGGCGCTAGAGATAGTAAGATATGTAGGAAGTTTAGGATTAAAAGCTATCTTTCAAAACTCTCTTGCCTTATATGCGTTAAATAGAGAAATGCTTGAAGCTATAAGGGAAGCAGGCGTAGATCAGTTAGTTTTGTCAATTGAGTCTGGCAGTGACAGAGTGTTGAAGCGAGTAATGCGTAAACCACTTAAGCTTTCTATCGTTGAGCAGGTTGCAAAAGATTGTCGAGATCTTGGGATTTACACCTATGCTAATATATTAATAGGCCTTCCTGGGGAAACTAAAGATGACATTGAAGATGCTAGAAAGTTTTTGAGAACAACATATGCAAATTGGTTCGGTATCTTTTGTGCCACACCTCTTGTTGGTAGTGAGATGTTTGATATATGTAAGGAGAATAATTATTTAGGTGCTGATTATTTAGGTGCTGATTATAAAAAAGCAGCAGTAGAAACTGAAGATTGGACGGCTGAGTATATACAAGAAATGACTTACACGTTTAATATTGAATTAAATTTTGTATACAATAGTGATTTTAGAATTGGCGATTATACGTCTGCTTTAGAGGGTTTTGAAAGAGCAATTAAAGCTAAATCTGACCATGCTATTGCTTATTACTATGCATCACTTTGTTACAAAAAATTAAATATGTCTGAAGAGAGTAATAGATGTGAAAACAAATATAATGAATATGTCAAGAACCCTTTCTGGAAAAAATTTGTGCAAAAATATGATTTACCTGAAGCTATTTTAAATTAATTTATTGCGAATCTTTTAAGTTACAAACATGCATATAAATGTAAAAATAGTTTGCAGAATCTGTGGTTCTTGTTATTTTGAAGACTCACTGATAAATTATACTAATATGCCTTCATCTGCCCAAGGTTTTCTAGATTTAAAAGGCCTAAAAAATGATAATGGGTCTGATTTAAATCTATTTCAGTGTTCTTGTTGTGGTTTAGTGCAGCTAAGTGAAAAACCTGTTTCCTATTATAAAGAAGTTATTCGTGCGTCTTCATTTTCAGATGAAATGAAGAAATTTAGAGCTGAGCAATTTGCGTCATGGGTTGACAAATATAACCTTAAAGGCAAAAGTATTCTCGAGGTTGGCTGTGGTAGAGGAGAGTATCTCTCTATACTTAAACAAACAGAAGTGTCATTAGCCCATGGCATTGAATACTCTAAAGAATCTGTAAATACATGCATAAACTCAGAACTCCCTGTTACAAAAGGTTTTTTTGGGGATGAAAATTTTGTTTTACCTAAACAGAAATATGATGGATTTATATGTTTAAATTTTATGGAGCATTGGCCAGATCCAAATAAAGTTCTTGCACATTTAAAAAAGAACCTTTCCGAAGATGCAATTGGGCTTATTGAAGTTCCTAATTTTGATATGATATTAAAACAGGGGCTTTATTCAGAGTTTATTTCTGATCATTTGCTTTACTTTAGTAAAGAAACTTTGATATTTATGTTGAATTATAATGGTTTTGAGGTGATAGAATGTTCAGTAATTTGGCACGATTATATTCTTTCAGCCGTAGTCAGAAAAAGAAAAAAAATAGATATTTCCCTGCTTAGGAGTAATAAATTAAATATTGAAACCAAGTTGAATTCTTTTATAAATGAATTTGAAGAAAAAGAAGTGGCAATTTGGGGGGCAGGGCATCAGTCGTTAGCTGTAATGTCTCTAGCTAAGCTAGAGAATAAAATTCGATATGTGGTTGACTCCGCATCATTTAAACAGGGTAAATATACACCTGCAACACATATTCCGATTGTTGCCCCAGTTGAACTTAAGAGTAATCCAGTAAAGGCTGTTGTAATTATTGCAGCTTCCTACTCCAGTGAAGTTGCACATATTATGAAAAATTCTTATCACCATATTAAACATGTATATGTACTGAAAGATACAGGTCTTTATAATATCTATAAATGATAAGGTTAAATACACTAATTGATGAGTTGAATAGTAAAATAGGCGACCCGAATAAGGGACTTCCAGAGGATGTTTTTTTGCTTATGTCAAGAAATACGCCAATGGTAAATGTTGACCTATTGATATTAAATAGTAATAAAGAAAAATTATTAACATGGAGAGGTGGGGATTACTATTCTCCTGGTTGGCACATGCCAGGTGGAATTGTTAGATATAAAGAAAGCTTGCATGATAGAGTTCAGTTGGTTGCAAAAATAGAATTAGGAGCGAATGTTGATTTTAAACTCGAGCCCATTATGATTAATGAAGTAATAAGGTCGCAAAGCAGAAGAAACCGAGGGCACTTTATATCTTTTTTGTTTTCTTGTACGCTTATTTCCGATCCAATTCATCAAAAAGGGTATGGCAAGCATGGTTGGTTTAAAAAGTGCCCAGACAGTTTGATACCAGTACATTTAATGTATAAAAATATATTAAATGATTTAAAGCCTTCATCTGGCTGTAAGTCTGATTTTGGAACTAGTAAGGTTATTTTTCCAATAGTATAAATTTTTTAATATAATAAACAGGAGATAGAATGCAAACTAATTTAATGGTTAAAAGTGAAGTGGATGTTTTAACACATTCAGAGCAACAAAAAAGAAAAGACCAAAGTGTCTTAAGACCAAGAGTACATGAAAAAATACAAAACTTTTTTAAAAATATGGAAGAGGGGTTTATTAGCCCAATTTTAAGGCTTAAAATTAATAGGTCATTATGTAATTTTCATTGCGAACATTGCTGTGAAGAGCCTTATATGGGTAGAGATTTAAAGAAGAAAACTGGAGCAATTGATCCACGAGAGCAAATGACAATTAAAGATTATGCTGAACTTTCCCGGCAAGCAGACGAGTACGGGATTTTTCGTTTTGTTTTGACTGGTGGCGAGGCTTTATTGGATAAAAATATTGAGGATTTAATTAAAGCCCTTGATCCAATGAAACATCTTATTATTCTCGATACAAATGGCTGGACATTTGATGAGGAAAAAGCCAAGTGGTTTGCTGAACTTGGGGGTTACAAGGTGCAAATTTCACTTGATAGCTATATTGAAGAAGAACATGATTCTTTTAGAAAAAAACCGGGATCTTATAAGCGCGTAATACGTGCAATTAAAGCAGCAAAGGAGGCCGGGCTTGAGTTGTTAATTTCTACCTGTATAGTAAAAGATCGTGTTTTTACTAAAGAGTTCGAAGATTTTTGTAATTACTGCAATAGTGAAAAGGTTCCATTGTATGTGACGCTTGTCAAGCCTGTTGGTACAGCTCGAGGACATGATGAATGGGTGTGCACAAAAGATGATCTTGATCATTTGAAAAATTTAGAGGATGAGTATAATATTTTTACACATATGACGCCATCATATGGCCAGCCCGGTAAGTGTATTACTGTTAAAGGCATTAATACAATAAACCATGATGGAGAGATAATACCATGTCCATATATGGACATGTCTATTGGAAACGTTGTTCATATGCCGCTGGCTGAAATCTTAGATAGAGGAATGAAAAATAAATGGCTTGGACCGTATCGAGACGAGTGTATTATTGGTGAAAACTTTGATTTTATTAAATTTCATAATGACTCAGTAAGTAAGCATTTGGAAACATCTGATTTACTACCTGTGCCTTATGAAACAGGATTTAAAACACAAGGAGTGATAGATAATGAATAAAACAAAAGATATTTTTGATGAAAATGGACGTAGAATTCCGTATAAAGGGATGCGTGTATTTAATAAAAATTCGTTACAGTATTATAAGATAAAAAAGCCAGAAAATAATTTTTCAGAAATATTATCTAATAGTAAGAAGTATGGGGGTGTAAATGTAAAGATTACAGAAGATTATTTTAAATCTAAATGTTTAGATCTGCTTAAAAATATAGGAAGTGACAACCTATTAAAGGGGATATTAAATGGGGTTGCCATTCCTTTTATTTGCTGTAAATCAAATAATGAAAAAGATATGGGTTTAGAGTTTGAAAAGGAAGTATTGCCCAGCGTAAGTCTAGCATTTACAGAAAATAATCCTAATTTGCATTTTAAAGCAATACTTCAGGGTGAAAAAAAACTAGCCAATGAAATTGTAATTTCTAAAAGATCTCGCTATCAAGAATTTTTAAATATGTACAACTCTGGTAAGACAATTGTAGGATGGTATTTTCCACAAGCACTGCAAGAATATGATATCGAGTCTCAACGAGAACAAATGAAAACACTGCCAAAACAGTATAATTTAGTATTAAGTGGTATGATTGATGTCTCAGCTGCATTAATAGGATCTCCAAAGCTGCTAATAAATAAAGATGACTACCCTCCAGTTCTATGTTTATCAGCAATCAAGCATTCAGATAAAAATTTAATGTTGTGTTATAAAGCATATGGACATCATCTTGAGTTTTGGGGAATGAGTCAAATGCTTGTTCCAGGGGTGACGCAGGTTTCAGAACAGTGGTCTGGTGGCTTGACTTTATTTACTACTGTTGATTATAGTTAAGATTTTCCTATGCTTGTGAATTGTATCAATAGAGAGGGTTATGCATGGTCTAATTTAGATGGAGAGACTATCTTTATGACTGGTGGAACTGGTTTTTTTGGCACCACATTATTGTACTATTTATTACAAGTAAAGTTACAAGAAAAAATTAACCTTAATATTACAATTCTTACAAGGGATATTGCGTCATTTAGTAAAAAACATCCTGTTTTATTTCAAAGCGATTTTATTCATTGTATACAAGGTGATGTGATTAATTTCGACTTTCCTGATAAGAAATTTTCTAAAATCCTGCACTTAGCAACAACCACAGCTAGTGAAACATCTAAAGGTGAAGATCAGTTGAAAAAATATAAAACATTGGTTAATGGTACAGAAAGAATAATGCAGTTTGCAGGAAGGTGTGGCGCTTCCAAGGTTCTCTTTACTAGTTCTGGCGTTGTTTATGGGGGGGTTACAGAGGACAGGATAAAAGAAACTTATATGGGGGCTCCTGTGACTACAGATGTTATGTCGGCACTAGGGCAGGGAAAAAGGTCAGCTGAGTTTATAATTTCGTATTACGCTAATAAATATGAAATTGATTATGTAATAGCCCGCTGTTTTTCATTTTCAGGGCCAGGATTGCCACAGGATATACATTATGCAATTGGAAACTTTATTTACGATGCAATGCAGAGTGACATGATAACAGTATTAGGAGATGGGACGCCTGTACGCTCATATTTAGATGTAGATGATCTTGTTATTTGGCTACTAGTCTTGCTGAAGGAAAAGTGTAAGCACAAAATTTACAATGTTGGTTCAGATCAATCTATTTCAATTATTGATTTAGCGAAGAAAATAAGAAAATTATTGGCACCAAATAAAAAAATTAAGATTATTGGAAAGTCTAAGGATAATGTAGGTAATTTTATTCGTAATACATATGTTCCTGACATATCTAGAGCTAAAAATGAACATAAATTAGATGTTTGGACTAGTTTGGATGAGTCAATAATAAAGATGAGTTAATAATGAAAAAAAGAAAAGAGTATAAAATTAAAAATATTATCTTTGATTTAGACGGTACGCTTATTGACTCATCTTATGGGGTATTAGCCAGTTTAAGTCAAGTATGTTTAGAAAATAATATTAATATTGAAAGACCAATTTCAAAGACGATAATTGGCCCACCATTGAAAGAAACTCTTATTAATCTAACCAAGATAGATGACGAGATGAGTATAGATCACCTTGTGGACTGTTTTAAATTAGAATATGATTCTAATGGGTATAAAGATACTGTTGCCTTTAAAGGGATTGAAGAAATACTTTCAACTCTTTATGATAACGGAATTAATCTTTACATAGCTACAAATAAAAGAAAAAATCCTACATATAAAATTATAAACATGCTGACTTGGGCTAGATTTTTCAAAGGAATCTATTCCATAGATTCCTTTGATTGTGTAAAGACAAAGGGAGATCTTTTATCTTGTATTGTAAAGAAATATAATTTGAAAAGTTGTATATATATAGGCGATCATTCAGATGATTTTCTTGCTTCTAAAGTTGCAAGTTTGCCATATATAATGATAGGATGGGGTTTTGGAAATTTTAAAACTCAATTTGATGGAGAGGTAGCTTTAAATCCGTATGACTTATTGAGCAGATTAGAAAGTCAAAGCTTGTAAGATGAAGGAGGCTGCTTACCAAGCGCAAGCGTCTTACCTTACACATGCGTAATAAAAAAATATCAGTAAATATTTTATCCAGAGCAATTGTGATAGCATTACAGTTGGTAAATATAAAACTATACACAGAAGTTTTATCTATTGATCAGCTGGGTATTTTTTTCTTCATTCTTTCATTTTCCTACATTTTTAACGCTATATTATTTGTACCGGTTGAATCATTCCAACAAACAAAAGTACATGATGAGATGGACAGAAATAAGTCCATTTATAAGGTTTATTTATTAAGTAAAGATATTACAGTGATCTATTTTGTTTTTACTTTTTTTGTAGCTATTTTTACGTATATTTTATTTGACAGATATCTAGAGGTGGTTTTTTTATCATTAATATTGTCGTATTTGATTTATCTAGTTCAGTTTTTAAGAAACTCCTTAAATAACTTGGAGTACGGTGATTTTGTTTCCTCTAGCTATATTGTTGAATCTATTTTAAAAGTAGGGATTTTTTACTTTATGATAAAGTTTATGATGGTTAATGAATTGTATTTATTAACATCATGGATTGTGTCACTTTTTTTAACATCTTTGCTTTTGCTATTATTTGCAACCAGAGTTAGGTTATTTAATTATATTTCTACAAAAAAATACAAAGTAAAAGAAATATATAGATTCGGCTATCCAATCTCAATAGGTGCAGTGTTTAATTGGGCGCAATTACAAGGATATAGAATGATTCTTGTACCACTTGGATATGCTGAATTAGTTGGTTTTTATGCTACTTTGTCTAATATTGGCAGCTCTGTCATAGGCGCTTTCTCCTTAATCTATAACCATCAATTTATTCCTAAATTATACAAAACTAAAGGCGATACATTATGGAGTTTTATTGCAGGTGGGATTTTATTAATTACAGTGTCAATCTTTACTTTCTTTTTGGCTGGCGAGGTGTTTATTAATATGATAGTTGGAGAAGGTTTTTCCCAGTATTGGTGGATTGTTTCGTACGGAATTTTGGTAGATGGAGTAAATCTTTTAATAGGGGCATTTTCAGTATATATAATGATTAATGGCAATACATTTTCTACAATTTATCCATCAATAGTAGCCATTGTGGCTTTGATTTTAATGTACTCTTATTTGTATTTTTTTGAAAAAATAGAAGTACATACTGTAGGTATTCCAATAATTATAGCTCAATTTATTTTAGCTATAATGCTTATGCGATTATGCAGAAAAAGGTAACAATACAAGCTAAATATGTAAAATTCCACACCATCCAATTCTTGATAAGAATTGGAGCGGAGCTTGATAACTAACAGGAGGCTTGTATTAAATGGAGATAATGAAAAATAACAATATAGCGGTCTTATTGCAAGTGTACAATGAAGAGAAGAGGATAGAGTCCTGTCTTAATAGTTTTTCATGGGCTGATGAGCTTCTTGTGGTTGACAAAAGCTCTACAGATAAAACCGTAGAAATTGCAAAAAAATTTACTGATAATATAGCGATAATTCCATTTTCAGAAGGTAGTAAGGGTGGTAAGAATAATGTTGATAGATTTGATATTGAGAGTGAGTGGTTGTTTTTTGTTACTGCGTCAAGCTTAATACATCCAAATATTGTAGATGAACTGATCAAATTAACGACAGATGATTCTTTTAATTATGATATTATTGGTATACCATATGCAATTTATTCATTTGGAATACGAAGTAAAAGATCTCCGTGGACAGATGATTTAAAATTTACTATTTTTAGAAAATCTATGCTTATCACTTCTGATAAGCTTCATCATGAAAACCAAAGCTTGAGCGATAAATATTATTCCATGATGGTAACTAGTAGGCATGAAGTTTTATATCATTGTACTAATGATAATGCGCATAATTACTTTAATAGACAAATGATGTACACTTCGTACGAGGCTTGTTATGAGAAAACTACATTAAAAAAAATTTTTCTAGAAATTCTAAAGTCTATTGCTGTCGTTGTAATTAAAAGACGTTTTTTTCTGGGTGGGCAAGATGGTCTTGCGTTGTCTTTGGCGTATATTTCATATTTTATGATGAAATTTGTATTTTATTGGGATAATAATAATAAAAACAATGGGGATAATGTCTATCCAAAATTACGAAATGAAATTGACCAGCTCTGGAAAAGTAAAAAAACAGGCTTATGAGTGATAAATATAAAAACATATGGATAATATCCCCAATGTTAGGTTGTCAAGGGTGTGAGTTAATTACCTTTATAGAGCGACATATTTATTTTTTAAATGACGGTGGAAATATTGTTGTTAAGGTTTTAGGGTTGCTTGATAAGGAGGCACTAGATTCTTTAAATATCAAAGGCGTTGTTTTGATACAGGAGTCAGATCATGGATTGTATGAGGCGTGGAATCAAGCATTACAGTATTTGATCAGTATAAATATAAGCCCTGATTCTTGTATTACATTTTTAGGCTTGGATGATACCTTGTGCCAGAATTTTTGTGAGTCTGTTGCTAAAAATATGGATAAAAATATAGATTTTATTTATGGTGATATATATAGTAGACTGGGAAATAGGTATAGAAGAAGATATGCAGAAAGAACGCCACTACTGTTTCAGAAAAAATCAAAGTATGTTTTTGACATATTTCACCCTGGAATGATGAATAGATGGGGTTTAATTTCAAGCTTTAAGTTTGACCAGAGATATTATCTTGCTGCTGATCTTGATTTTTATATAAGATTATCAGAATCACACAATATTACTTACTTATATATTGATGGAATTCAATCCATTGTAGGTGCAGACGGAATAAGTAATGATGTAAATGCAAAGGAAGTGTATAAAAAAGAATGGGAAATGATTGAAGATAAATTAAGCGTGGAAATTGTAAAAAAATCCAATCGAATGACTATTCTGAGTGTCATTTCAAAAAATAAAACCCTATATAAATTGATTCGTGACCTATACTGGAAAGTTGTCGCTAAGAGAAAGTTTAAGTGCTAATTTTCTTCATATTATTTATGGTGTTTATGTTGCATGTTAACTTTTTATTGCAAAATATTTTCCTGGGACGGGAGAGTGCACAGTTCTTTAATCAGACTATGACATATAATTTTGATGTTGCCACATCAATTCTAGCATTGCAATTTGTTATGCTATGTATGCTTGGATTTTATTTAGGCTATAAAATAATTTACCGTGGTAATAATTTTACTTATCACAATAACAGCATATATATAACTCGTACGACGACAAGCGTAACCGCTGCATCATCTGTATTTATAATCTTATATGTTTTATATGCTGGCTATGTCTCCGGTTTTAACTATGGATTAATGCACCAATTTAGATCTCAAAATGGATTTATTTTTGAATTGAGAGCGATATATTTAGTATTATTGAGTTTTCATCTGCTGAATATACCCATAAGAATTCTTGTTAAAGAAAAGAGATATAGATGGCTAAGAGTGACTTTTGTTTTATATTGCATTGCACTGATCTCATTTAAAGCAAGATCACCAATGTTTGAAGTGTTTGTTGTTTTTCTCTATTCGTATGCAATGTGGAAAAAAGATAAATTTAAATTTAAATATGTATTGGTTTTTTCTGCGCTATTGATTTTCCCAAATTTATTAGTTATGTTAAGGATGTCGGCGGCTGAAGATTGGCAAACTTTCATTGCATCACTATTTTATTTTGAGTATGGAACCTTGTTAAATAATTTCCTTGGCGCTGTTATTTTTTACGAGGTAGAGAATGAATATGCGTCATTTGCTAGTCAAATTCAGCTTATAGTGCCTTCAATTTTAAGAGATTTATTTGAATTTACACAGCCGAACTATGATTATATAAATAGAGTTTCTAACTTGGCTGAAGTCTCGGGTGGAGGTTTTTCTCTGATTGCACAAGTGTATTCAGATTTTAAATTTAATTCCTTTTTTATATTTTTTTTAATAGGCTTGGTAATTGGATGGCTAAACAAAAAGGCATCAAATATCGGTAGAGTGCATTTATTCTATGCCATATCTCCACTCATTTATTCTATGCTTATCCTGTCATTGCGTAATGATTTTGGTGTTTTTTTTAAATATTCTATTCAAATTATGATATTGGGACTGATATTGGAATTTTTTAGAAGAGGGGTAAAAATTAGATGATTAAACAAATATTAAATATCGTCCCAACAATATCACAAGAAGCAGACGGGGTTGCTAATTTTGTTACTGATTATTCTTATTCTATGAGAGCTTTGCATATTAATGTTGAGGTTGCAGCCTTGAAATGGAATGATTCTAATATTATGGTGCAAGATGCTAGATTATTTAATATAAGTTTAGGTCTCTATAAATTAGGCCTATCCTTTCCAATGAAAAAATGGATTAAAAAAATCAATAATAAGTCTGAATTTCAGTTGATTCATAGCCATGGATTATGGATGATACCAGGAATTATTGTGGCAAAGCCTCGTCACCGAAGATCTTATCTTTTGATGATATCACCACACGGATCTTTATCTAAAGAAGCATTATCAACAGGCTCTATATTTAAGAAGCCATTTTGGTTTTTATTTCAAAAGAGAGCCTTAAAAAGATGTGACTGTTTTCATGCTACTTCTGCAGCTGAGGTTGTTGATATACAAAATCTCAACCTTGGGCGACCGATTTGCTTAATTCCTCCAGGAGTGAAAATACCCCGCTTACCAAAAAGAATAAATAGATCGAGAAAAACATTATTGTATCTTGCTCGCATACATCCGATTAAAGGTCTTGGGATTCTGTTAGAGGCATGGAAAAAAATTGAAGAAGATTTTAAAGATTGGGATTTGGTTATTGCTGGCACAGATTGTGACGGGTATTTGTTTGAAATGCAGAGCTTAGCATTACAGCTAAAATTAAATAACATTAATTTTTTAGGCCCTGTTTATGGCCAAGAAAAAGAAAAATTGTATACAGATTCAGATTTATACATATTGCCAACGTATTCTGAAAATTTTGGAATAACTATTGCAGAGGCTTTGTCTTTTGGAACTCCTGTAATTACCACTAGAAATACACCATGGTCTGATCTTGTCAGTAAAGGTGCTGGGTGGTATATAGATGCAACAGTTGACTCTATAGTTGTTTGTTTGCAAGAGGCGCTACCTGTCGATAATAAAAAGCTAATAGAGATGGGGATTTCGGGAAGAAAATGGATGATTGAAGATTTTTCATGGAAAAAAACATCTGAAAAATTTTTGACTACTTATGACTGGCTCCATGGGAGCGGCAACGCTCCAACATGGATTATTAAATAATTTTTTACTAGATAGGAGTTTACATGTCAAATTATAATGATTATGGATGGGAAGATGGTGAGACAGAGGCGCATAATTATTTATACCCAACTTTAGTAAAGCTGCTCGAAAATTCTAAAGAAAAAATCATTCTTGATGCGGGTTGTGGAAATGGCTATATTGCCAATAGGTTGGTAAAAGAGGGTTTTAATGTATATGGTATCGATGCATCAAAAACAGGAATCGATATAGCTAACAAAATAAACCCTGGAAGGTTTTTTTTGCACAATGTTGAAAGTAATGACATTCCATTAGAGTTGGTAGGTGTTAATTTTGATGTCATTATATCAACAGAGGTTATTGAGCACTTGTACTCTCCTAGAGACTATATTAGGTTTGTAAAACAATTTTTACTCTCTGGGAAGGGGGAGATTATTATTTCTACACCATACCATGGATATCTTAAAAATTTAACAATGTCTCTTTTAAATAAAATGGATAACCATTTCACTGTTTTATGGGATGGGGGGCATATTAAATTTTGGTCTAAGAGAACATTGAGTAAGCTGCTTAAGGAGTTTAATTTTGAAATGTGCAAGTTTAAAGGTAGCGGGAGAATTCCTCTTTTATGGAAGAGTATGTTTATTGTTGCTAAGCTTAAATAATTTCAATAACTATAGTAAAAAAGGAGAGGCTTATTTTAAAATGTGATAAATTGTCAGTGGTAATTCTAACCTATAATGAGGAGGAAAATATCGCTCAAGCGCTTGATTCAGTTGTTACATGGGCTGATGAAGTTATTGTTCTTGATTCTTATAGCGTCGATAAAACATTAGATATAGTGTCTAGATATGATTGTAATTTATTTCAGAATAAATTTTGTAATTTTTCGGAACAAAGGAATTACGCCCTTAAAAATACTTTTATTAAGAATGAGTGGGTTCTTTTTCTAGATGCTGATGAGTGGATGACAAAAGAGCTGAAGTCTGAAATTGGTATTTTTATTGAAAGCAATCCCAATGAAAATGGCGCTTATTTAAATAGAAAATTTTTATGGATGGGTAAGTGGATTAAAAGAGGATATTATCCTACGTGGACACTGAGATTATTTAGACATAAAGAAGCTTATTGCGAAGATAGAAGTGTGAATGAACATATTATTGTTTCAGGAGCGGTAACAAAATTAAATAATAATTACATACATCAAGATCAAAAAAGTATTGGTGATTGGATTTCAAAGCATAATGCGCGTGCCACCCTAGAAGCGGATGAACTACATAAAAGAGATTGTAAAATAATTCAGAAAGAAATCAGTGTCAAACTGTTTGGAAACCAAGTGGAAAGAAAGAGGTGGATTCGTTATTATTTTTGGGAAAAAATGCCCATTCTAATTAGGCCAATTCTATATTTCTTATTTAGGTATGTATTTAAAATGGGATTTTTAGATGGAAAACGTGCATTTACCTATCATTTTTTACAAGCCCTATGGTTTCCAATGTTAATAGATATTAAATACTTAGAAAAAAAACTGAAAAAAAATTATGAATAATATATTTAAAGGTAGGGTGCTATTGATTGCTGGTGGTACAGGCTCATTTGGCAATGCTGTTTTGAGAAGATTTTTAACTACCAATATCAAAGAGATACGAATTTTCTCGAGAGATGAACTTAAGCAAGATGACATGAGAAAGCTTTACAATAATGATAAGCTTAAGTTTTATATCGGCGATGTAAGAGATAAAAATTCAATTGATGATGCGATGAGGGGTGTTGACTATGTATTTCATGCTGCCGCCCTCAAGCAGGTTCCATCGTGTGAGTTCTATCCTATGCAAGCGGTAAAAACAAATATTATTGGTACTGAAAACTTATTAAATTCAGCTATTAATGCTGGTGTAAAGAAAGTAATCGCACTTAGTACGGATAAGGCTGTTTATCCAATCAATGCAATGGGTATTAGCAAGGCCATGATGGAAAGGGTAATTGTGTCGAAGGGCAGAAATGTCAAAGGCACCATGATCGCTTGTACTAGATATGGTAATGTGATGGCTAGTCGTGGCTCGGTAATTCCATTATTTATCGACCAAGTGAGAAAGGGTAATCCTATTACTATTACAGACCCTAATATGACTCGATTTATGATGAGTCTAGATCAAGCTGTAGACCTAGTTTTATTTGCATTTGAAAATGGGCAGAGTGGAGATATTTTTGTACAAAAAGCTCCTGCTGCAACTGTTGAATTACTTACTAAAACTATGAAGAATATTTTAGGAAGACCTGATCATGAAGTAAAAACTATTGGCACAAGGCATGGTGAAAAGCTGTATGAAACTTTACTGACGAAAGAGGAGATGGTAAAGGCTATTGATATGGGTGAATATTACCGAATCCCTGCCGACACACGAGATCTTAATTACAATCAGTTTTTCGAAGAAGGGGAAAAAGTCATTACAGAGGCGGGTGAATACCATTCTCATAATACCCACAGATTAAATGAAGATAAGCTGACAAAGTTGTTATTAAATCTTAGAGAAATCCAGAATGATTTAAAGGAGTTTCAGAAAAATGGATAAACTGAAGGTAATAACCGTTGTAGGTACTAGGCCAGAGATCATTAAGCTAAGCCAAGTGATGAAAGAGTTAGATCGACACGTAGATCATACAATCGTCCATACTGGTCAAAATTATGATTATGAATTGAATGAATTATTCTTTGAACAGTTAGATATTAGAAAGCCTGATATTTTCTTGGAAGCTGTTAAGGGTACGCCATCAGAAACTATTGGAGATATTATCGCAAAGGCTGATAAGGTCTTCGCTAAAATACAACCAGATGCTTTATTGATCTATGGCGATACCAATAGTTGCTTAAGTGTTATTCCCGCTAAAAAGAGGAAGATACCTATTTTTCATATGGAGGCAGGTAATCGATGCTTTGATCAAAGAGTTCCAGAAGAGGTTAATAGAAAAATTGTAGATCATTTGAGTGATATTAATCTACCCCTTTCTGAGCAAGCTAGAGACTATCTAATTGCTGAAGGCATCAAACCTGAAACAATTATTAAAACTGGTTCGCCAATGACAGAGGTCCTAAGCGCCAATATGGAAAAGATCAAATCTAGCGATATTCTGAAAAGAGAGGGCTTGAAGCCAAAAGAATATATCGTTATGAGTATTCATAGGGAAGAAAATGTTGACTCACCTAAAAACTTCAGTAATTTATTGGAATCAATTGATGAGCTAACTAAGAAATATAATATACCAATTATTATTTCTACACACCCAAGAACAAGAAAGAAACTGGAAGATATTAACTATCAAAATGAAAACCCTTTAATTAGATTCTCAAAACCTTATGGGTTTCATGAATATAATAATCTACAGATGAATGCATTTTGTGTAATTTCAGATAGTGGCACTATTGCTGAAGAGGGGTCGATACTAAATTTACCCGCTGTCACAATACGTCAGGCGCATGAAAGACCAGAGGGTATGGATGAAACCACAGTAATCATGTCTGGATTGAATAAGGCTAGAGTTATTCATGCTGTTGAGGTTGCGACAGTCCACAATTCACAAGATATTAGAGCGATAAA
>ENA-OREN01002711-OREN01002711.1-marine-metagenome-genome-assembly--contig:-NODE-2711-length-17433-cov-7.572079_pt1 | contig 17433 bp, 12 predicted proteins | sample MGYA00248624_ERZ508555 | MGnify/ENA primary metagenome ERZ508555 (study PRJEB26222, sample SAMN06267773) | marine metagenome | isolation source: Saanich Inlet, British Columbia, Canada | place...
GTACAAAGGGTGTAGAGATAGCGTATGAAATATGTCATTGAAATGGTGAGATAACAAACTGGCTGATCTTCCAACTGGAAATGGAACATCTAGATCGTGAATATGGTATTGATACAAAGATATTATCCAAATTAGATTTCCAGAATGACTAGAACGAAAACACGTACTGCCCTTGCTCCACTTTGAGTAAATAAAAATCGACTATATCTTCCATTGACCTTATACACTAACCACCCAACCCGGATCAAAACGGGCATGGCAGCTTGGGCATATCAGGATGATTTTACACTGTTCTTTTGTCTGACGTACATATGATGTATGAAAACCATCCTCGTACCCGCATTCAGGACAAATATGAAGTTCCTCTCCTATTGTGATTTGCTCCGGTTTCTTACTCATTAATCACTCCTTCCACTTGATCGAACATCCCATTGATGGATATTGATCTGGAGATGGTTTACCTCCTCCTAGCAACGCTTCAATCGCATCACTCAGATCGTGCGACGTTACTTTTTCGGGATGCTGCCAATTATCATCTATCTGACCGTGGTAGCATAACTCCCTCTCTTTGTTGTAAACGTATATGTCGGGAGTGCATTGAGCCTGATATTTTTTTGCAATGGATTGATCTTCATCTCTTAAATATGGAAAGTTGTATCCTTTTTCCTTCGCCCTCTTAACCATATTTTCGAAATTATCATCTGGATATTTGATTCCGTCATTCGGATTGATTCCAACAAGTTGAACATTTCGTTCTGCAAACTTTTCCTGAAGTAGAACAAGCCTGTCATCCACAGCGTGAACATATGGACAATGGTTACACATAATGACTATGACCAGGACGTCTTTAGCATCGTAGTCAGCAAGAGAGTGCATTGCTCCGTCTATACCCTTTAAGCAAAAGTCGATCGCCTTTGTCCCTAACTGCACATTTATTGATTTTAGCAGAGCCATTTTAACCTCCTATAAAATAATCGCTTTATTTCGCTTTTTCAACAAAGCTCTTAAATGCTTCTTCAATGATCTTTTCGTGCTGTTCCGGAGTTTCCGCCCTGCCGTATTTCTTAATAATATTATCCCACTCCGGGGTTCCATGGTATTGATGACATCCCATGCACAACCCCTCTCTTTCTACAATATTTCTTTCCTTCTCATTTAACGGCCTGTCTTCAGGCAGCGGCATGTTCTGGATCTGTTTACCACTCCGCGTAACCAACTGGTCAAGAGCAAAGGGAAAATCAGTAATCTTCGGGACTTGCCATTTACCGGTCTTAGCACCGGGAATATCGCCATATACACCTTTTGATAAATCCTGAAAGAGAGGACTGTCTCCCAGTATTCTTCCGGCACTCCTTGAATTACCGGTACCGTATCCGATAGCCTTAGGGTTGGTGTGACAATCCTCACACGTCCTGGCAACCAGTGAAATTGAATGAGGCTGCAGAGGGGCAAGTGTTGGAGAATTATGCCCGGTTGAAGTAGTATATGTTTTATTAAGCGCCTTGATCTCTCCATTTTCATCGATAAATGTGTAGAAGACCTGACACCCAGGGACAAGTGGTGATACCTTCTCCCTCAAATTCATTCCCAATATCGGACTTTCCCACCTCAAAAAGGAGCGGTTTTCTAATGCCAGGTTACCGTCTTTTTTTGTTACAGTCTGCCTTCCGGTTACAGGATCAACCTTTTTCGAAGTAGTAATCCAGTCTGTACCCTCTACCCTTCTGTCATATTCCATATGGCATCCAAAACACTGAGGAGCCCATGTGGCGTGGCACGCATAGCACTCCATCTTCTCCATATGTTTGTGAATGGTCGACATAGCGACCTTGCCCTGTTTGGTCTTGTAGGTGTCGGTTTCATTTATTCTCTTTAACAGAGGTATCTCATGCTTTTTTCCAGTAAATCTGCTGTAGACATATGACATGTCACCCTCTCTTCTCCAGTTTTCTTTTACGTTTCCTCTTGAAGTAAGCAGATACTCCACACTGTTTTTTTTATATGTCCCCCTGGCACCATCCAGAGTTACTGGTGTTCCATGCCCTACGGACAGCTCCCAGGGATACTTTTCGGGAGTCCCGTGGCAATCATAGCAACTGATCTCCACCTGGTATAACGTTGCCGGGTAGATGTTACCGTCACCATGTACATCAATTGACGTGTGACAGTCTACGCATTGCATACCTCTTTCAAAATGTACATCCTTGCGGACATGCATATACTCCTTTGTAAAGAGAGGTTTCTGTGCCTGTGCATTTTCATCAAATGGGGCGGCATGAGCATCCTTTATGTAATCAAACTCAAACATCCCCACAAATGTAGTCCCTATCCTCTTTCCTCGTGTGTGACAGTGAGTACACTGAGCTGCCGGAATTGCGGTTGTAATGCGATGCTTTAATGGATGAGGACGTTCTGCAGTATTTTTTATCTGCGGGTCATTACCTTCATACTTCCCATCGTTTCCATAGAGCATGTGGCAGGAGGCACAACCTGATGCCCTGAGATCACCTCTTTTACCTCTTCCTTCTCCCCAGACATGGCATCGTCCGCACTGTTTCCTATAAGTATCTGAAAAACCGGCTTTTTCTTCCGATCCGAACACACTTACGCCCTTCTCGAAGTCCGGTATCTCCTCCACACTATCAAGCTGTCTCAGATATCCTAACTTAATGGCTTTCTCTGTCCACTCCTTGAATTTATCTGTGCCTACATCAGGGACCTGACCGTCTGTGTCTACCATATCAAAGTTGCCATATGGAAAGGTGCCCTTCGAGACTACACCGTTTGAAGAGAGATTTTTATTTACGATACCCGTCTGAAGTGAATGAAGTGATTTAGATAGACGAGTAGTATAGTTTCTACCAAGGGTTCCTGACGGATCCAGAGTGGCGGTCTGCCCGGACATTATCTCTCCGCCAACAGGTTTCTCAAGTGGTTTCCCCATTAAGGTTGTAATACTCCCTTTGCCATCATGACACTTTGCACATCCTTTTCCCTCGTGAAGTACCCACATACTGGAAGGATTTGGAATGAGCCCCTTATGGGACTCTTCTTTATTTCCAGATGATGGAACGCCCTCATGGCAGATAGCACACTCATAACCCCTGCCCTTCCCATATTTCTGTTCGGCAAACAGCAGGAGATACGGTTGCATCCTGTCATTAATAACCTCGATCCCTTCATGACATGACATACAACCCTTATCTTCGCCCTCTACGTTTGAGATACTTTTGGCACTGACACTCCGGGTAATAGCTGAATCAGGGATTGTATTTTTAACGCTTGAAGCCTGCATGTTTCCGGATTCTGGTACGGCCTTGCACGCTCCAATCACTCCCGAAAGAACCGTAAAAATTACTATGATTAATAATTGTATATTTTTCATGATATTTGCCTTTGTATTTTAAGTAACTGATCATAATCGATTAATGATCAACATTATACAAGGGTTATATGGATTTTCCCATAAATGTTATTCTGAAGATTTATACACAATCACTTAAGAAACAGGTATTTTGTTCAAATTAACAACATAAACTGCCAGTATTATCATACCTGTTTTCACTCTAATTGATTAAAAGATAAACTATTTTGAAATTCATACCGTTTATAAAATCGATCTATAAGCGAGATTTTTTTTGACTAGCAGTAATATGAAAATACTCCCCTGTTCCAACACAGCCATAAGTACCGACTAGACAAGGCGTTACAGGAAGCCAATCTTCATAAGACGCTCCAGTAATTATTTTGTTCAACAAAGAGGGGATGAAGGTTAACACGAATGGATAGAACGAAGAAAAATGTTCAAATATTAAACATTCCTAATAATCGAAATTGGCAACTATTTTGCGCATCTAGCACTGCTACCATAAATTTACAAAAGGAAACAATAGTAAAAGATTGCCGTACTGAACTTAAAGAACCGCTTCTTTGATTGGCTAGTTTGAATGTCAGACTATTAATATCAGTTCAACTGAGCAATAAGTATGTTTATAAAAGCAATGAAAACCGATATTACAAAAAAGATATTTATAAGGCTTATCTTATTTATTGTTTTCTTTTCAGTAACCGTATCACATGTCACACATGCTGAGGAAAAACAGACAATCAAGGCCATCTATATACCGCTTGCAGACCATTATGCAGGAATTGTGGCCTATGAAAAGTATCGTAATCAGATGCAGAAAGCCGATTACGTTATTGAAAGAATGAAGAGTTGGCCATTATTGCGTGCATACTTTATGTCAGGAGAAGCGGACCTTGCTTACATCATCTGTCCGATGGCCATGGATATGTTTGATAAAAAACCCGATTTCCGCTGGGTAAGCCTATTACACAGAGATGGAAACGCACTGGCAATCAATGATCTTTTAAACGTTGATGTGAAACTTCCCAGAGAGCACATCAAGCGAAAGCCTGACGAAAAAGTTGCTAATGCATTTACAAAGGCAAAAGAGCAGTTGGGCAGACCAGGCGAATGTGGCGTTCCGTCTCTACTGGCAACTCATACAGTTGTACTTTACAAGTATCTCAAAGATCACGGGAAAGGATTGAACCTTGGTCATGGAAAAGACAAAGATGTCATCGCCGTAGAAGTAGCACCTGCCAAATCTCCCAGTTTCATTAAAAGACAAAACAGTCGCGGAACACCAGCAAGCTTCGAACAATCACTGCCCTGGGCCGACGTAGTTGAAACACAGGGCTTCGGCCATGTTGCCTGGTATTCCAAGGATGTAATGCCATGGCCGAATGGTCACGTGGAATGCATTATAATTGCTACTGACGAGTGTATAAAGAGCAAAAGGGAGGCGTTGAAGGAGGTAATCTATTACATCCACAAATCTGGCATGGACATTGAGGCTGCCCGCAGGGGAAGCCACTCAGACATGATTGCTATAACAAACATGATCAGTAAACATATCCCCGAACATAATCAGGATGCCATTATACAGAGTCTTCGCCCTGACCTGAATGTTATCAATTACAAAAACATGAATGTAGATAAAGCCGGACTAAAGCAGATAATGGATTATGCCGTTGAAGGAGGAATACTAAAATCTCCCATTAATATAGATATTTTTGCGGATGAAAGCTTTTCAACGGAGATTACATTCCAGGAAATGAAGGAAGATACTTTAGACTATATGGAAATTGCCAATACAATGACAGGATCTACAAGAGAGAAATTAAAAAATCATATACATATGCTGGAAAAGTATGCTGCACACCCTACCATAGTAAGTGCGGTAAGAGTGCAAAATGCCAAAGGCATATCCCTGGATGATATAAAAATAATTGATAAAGAATGGATAGTCGGAATGCGAAATAAACTGGCAACCAAATTACAGAATAACTCTGCAGGCACATATTTGCGAAATGGAGTAGTGCTGAAAAACCATGTCTGTACAGAGGCATTTCTATGTGATAAAAGAGGCGCGGTTGTTGGCGAGTACCCAAAGACCAGTCATTACTGGCAAGGTGATGAGGCAAAATTTACTGAATGTTACAATATGGGTAACGGTAAAGTATTCATAGATCAATTACATTTTGATGAGAGTACTCAGGCTTATTCGGTACAAATATCAGTACCGGTCAAAGATAATGAAGAAACAATTGGAGTATTAGTACTCGGTATCAGAAACATCATTTAAAGATAAACTTATTATCAAAAATCAGAAATGATAGACAAAGATAAGAATAGTAACAACGGTAACAAAAAAAATATCTTTAAACGTGGGCTTGGAAGAACGCTCCTCTTTTGGTTCCTAGTCCTTTCTATAATACCCATGACTGCTGTAAGTATTATCAGTTATCAAAATGCGTACAGGGTTCTTTACAATGATGCAGAAAATGTTCTCAAGTCCATGTCAACGATTAAGGCTGAATACATCCATTCCTATTTTTCCCGTATGTTAACAGATTTAAGACAACAGTCAGAAATGCAGCCTAATATTAAACTCATGGAAGGACTTAAGGAGGAATTTAAGAAAAGCAATAAACCTCTTAAAGATTTTGTAAATGGCATCAAATGGACACTGATTACTGAAGAGCAAGGTAGTGATATTGTGAACTACAGGAGAACGTATGATTACTATGACATTTTTCTCATAGACGAACAAGGTAACATACTGTTCACCGTTGCAGGTGAAGATGACTTAGGTACTAATATATTCCATGGCAAGTATTCTGACACTTTATTTGCTACCACATGTAAAAAGGCCCTTGAAACAGGGAAGCCTACATTTTCTGACTATGAATTCTACTCACCTTCAGACAATCTTGTATCTGGCTTTATTGTTACTGTTATTGTCGATGACTATGGGGAAAAAGTTGGATTACTCGCCTTTCAATTTCCAATCTATCAAATTGATAAGATTATGCAGACTAAAATTGGACTGGGTAAAACAGCGGAAACCTATCTTATTGGACCTGACCTTAAAATGAGATCCAACTCCATTCTGGAAAAGAAGAAAACTGTCCTGCGAAATGTGATCGAAACTGAGCAAACTATGTTGTGGCAAGCCGAATACATTGCAAAAACTGAACGGCACAATATGGAAGAGAAAGCAATTATCTATGACGGTCCGCATGGCAAACGGGTATTTGGAATTCATAATCAAATAAAAATTGCGAATGTACCATTTGCAGTCATTGCTGAGGTTGAGGAAAGTGAGGCTTTTGCTTCCTCCACCCGGCTGCGTTATATTGCAGCTACACTCCTGCTAGGAACCATTATAGTGGTCGTTATTATAGCGATTGCTATTTCCAGACATATCGTACGTCCTATTCAAGAACTCTCTTTTGGTGTAAAACGTGCCGCGGAGGGCCAACTGGAGCATAAGATTGAAATTGAACCCGGAAACGAAATTGGTGAATTATCTATTAATTTCAATCATATGCTCCAAAACTTATGTCAGATGATGGAAGAGATTACCAAGTCACGTGATAATCTGTATCAGGAAATTACCGAGCGCAAGCAAATTGAAGAAAATTTACGTAAGCTATCACAAGCCGTTAAACAAAGCCCGTCTTCTGTTGTCATTACCGATAAGCGAGGTAATATTGAATATGTTAACCCAAAATTTACCAGACTTACCGGATACACTTTTGAAGAGGTTATCGGAGAAAATCCCAGAGTACTGAAATCAGATGAAACAGACTCCCAGGAATACAAAGAACTTTGGGAAACCATTACTTCTGGTAATATATGGACAGGCAAGTTTCATAATAAGAAAAAGAACGGCGAGCTTTATTGGGAACATGCACGCATTTCTCCTATACAGAACGAGGATGGAGAGATCACACATTTCCTTGCAGTAAAAGAAGACGTAACTGAACGCAAAAAAATTGAAGAAAATTTACGTAAGTTATCACAAGCTGTTGAACAAAGCCCCAGCTCAGTAATGATTACGGACGTCGGAGGCAATATTGAATATATCAATCCCAAGTTCACGGAACTGACCGGTTACACTCCTGAAGATATTATTGGCCAAAACCCGCGTATATTACAATCCGGTGAAACCTCGCTCGAAGAATATAGAGAATTGTGGAAGACTATTAAATCCGGAAATGAATGGCGGGGAGAATTCTGCAATAGGAGGAAGAATGGCGTACTCTATTGGGAGTATACATCTATTTCTCCAGTCAAAAATGATGTAGGTGATATAACTCATTTTGTTACGGTTAACGAAGACGTAACAAAACGCAGACAAATGGAAGAGATGTTAAAGAGGAGTGAAAAAAATGCTCTGAACAAGATGAATGAAGCAACTGAAGCACAAAAAAAAGCAGAAATTGCCAATACAACTAAGAGTGAGTTTCTGGCCAACATGAGCCATGAGATACGCACACCGATGAACGGTATCGTGGGCATGACAGACCTGCTTCTTGATACTGAATTATCTCATGAACAGATCGAATACGCTGAAACAGTACGTGACAGTACGGATGCTTTGTTAGCCATTATCAATGACATTCTAGATTTCTCCAAAATTGAGGCTGGTAAACTGGAGATGGAGAACATTGATTTCGACATGCGCGTTGCAGTTGAAGGTGCAATCGATATCTTTTCCGTTAAAATGGAGAAAAAGGGTCTTGAGTTTTCCTGCTTTATTAGTCCGGAAGTTCCTTCTCTATTGCGTGGTGATCCGGGACGATTGCGACAGATTTTGATTAACCTTACCGGAAATGCTATTAAATTTACAAATAGCGGCGAGGTTCGTATCAGTGTGACCATGGCTGAGGAAACAGATTCGCATGTTACAGTTCGGTTTAATGTTAAAGATACAGGCATTGGCATACCTGCTGACCGTATGGGCAGGCTGTTCAAGCCATTTTCTCAGGCAGACGCCTCTACCACCAGAAAGTACGGCGGTACTGGCCTGGGGCTGTCAATCTCCAAACAGATTGCAGAGTTAATGGAAGGCCAAATCGGTGTTGAAAGTAAGGAAGGAAAGGGGTCGACCTTCTGGTTTACCGTTGTACTAGAAAAGCAGCCTGATCAATTACAAGTGCCATTCGAACTTGGCTCTATTGAGAAACTTCGAGTTCTGATTGTCGACTACATCGATACAAATCGTTACATTATTAGAACGTATCTTGAATCATGGAATTGCAGAGTTGAGGAGATTGATTCTACAGAAGCGGTGATGATGACACTTCAGAATGCTATTGCTGAGAATGATCCGTTTAAGGTTATGCTTCTTGATAATTGCATACCAAAACCGGATGTGGAAGTCCTGTCACAGAAAATCAAGGCGGAACCGCAGCTACAAGATTTACAACTGGTGATACTGATATCAGTTGGCATGAGAGGTGATGCGGAGTATTTCCAAAAGCTGGGATTTGCGGCATATCTGGTTAAACCGATAAAGCAGGCACTGCTGTTAGATTGTCTCAGAATAGTTACAGGTGAATCAGCAAGAGGCAGGAAGGGTTCTTCCAAACTAATAATTACACGACATTCTATATCTGAAGATCATAAACCGCATATTCGCATTCTCCTGGCCGAAGACAATATTATCAACCAGAAGATTGCCCTACGTATCCTGGAGAAGAAGCTTGGATACCATGCGGATGTTGTTACTAATGGCAGGGAGGCCGTAGCATTGCTGGAGAAATTTGATTACGATCTGGTATTGATGGACTGTCAGATGCCAGAGATGGACGGTTACGAAGCTACCGGTACCATACGTGATAGGAATTCAGCGGTTAGGGATCATAATATCCCGATAATAGCCTTGACGGCTAATGCCATGAAAGGTGATCGTAAAAAGTGCCTTGGGGCTGGTATGGATGATTATGTTAGCAAGCCGGTCAGCTTAAAGAAACTTTCCGATGCAATAGACAGGCAACTGATTGACGTAAGAAAACAGAAAATATCACAGACATTAGTACAGAAAAAAACTGTATCTAAGGAAGCAGAGCATGGTGTTTGATAGTAGGTGACCATGGCGTTCTTTACGTCTTAGCGTGAAGTTAAAGAAGCAGCCAGTCGCAGAGAACGCAAAGAGAAGGGTTTAAGAGAATAGTCAGGATTTGACGTTTTAGAGTTTCTAGACATAAATTTAGTTGAAAGAACGATCAGACTCCTGTTAAGCTATCAGAAATCATATTTATAAGTAACGATATTAGATATTTAATGGAAAACAAATGGGAAATAATAGAACATTTGATAAGGATGAGTTACTCAAAAGGTTTGATGGAGAAAAAGAGTTTCTAGCAGAATTGATAGAAATATTTGCAAACGACACCCCTGAACAATTTTCAGAAATTCAGAAAGCTGTTGACAACCGTAATGGCAAGGATCTGGAGAAGTCAGCCCACAAGCTGAAAGGAGCTATTGCTAATTTTGGAGAGAAAGCAGCTTTTGAAACAGCCTTACAATTGGAGATGATGGGTAGGAATAACAGACTGGACGGGGTTGAAGAGGCTTATGATACTTTGGTAAAAGAGGTAGAACATCTGGTGAACGAGTTAAAGGAATTTGTTAAATGAAAATATTGATTGCAGAAGACGATAACGTAACACGGCACATATTGGAAAAATCTGTGACAGAGATGGATTTTGAAGTTGTATCGTGCAAGAACGGCCATGATGCCTGGAAAATCCTCCAGTCAGAAAATCCACCACACCTTCTGATACTCGATTGGATGATGCCTGGTATGGATGGTCTGGAGATATGTCGCAAAGTTAGAGAACAGGCGAAAGAACCGTATACTTTTATCCTGCTGCTCACATCAAAAGGCGAACAGGATGATTTTGTCAAGGGGATGGAGGCAGGGGCAGATGACTATGTTGTCAAACCGTTCAATCATAACGATCTCAGAGTTCGCCTGAAGGCAGGAAGGCGTATTGTTGAGTTAAATGAAGAGCTTTTGTATGTACGTGACAATTTGGAAAAACAGGCAACCCATGACAAACTAACAGGTTTGTATAATCGTCACTTTATGGTAGAAATTCTTGAAAAGGAGTTTTCCCGCGCCCTGAGACACCAAAGCGATCTATCTTGTCTTCTGCTTGACCTGGATAATTTCAAAGACGTAAACGATACATTTGGACACACCTTTGGTGATTTAGTATTACGTGAATTCTCTGCAGGTTTAGAACAAAATATACGGAAATCTGATATTTCTATTAGATATGGAGGAGAAGAATTCATGGTACTTCTTCCAAATACCGGTATTGCCGGGGCACAAAATATAGCTGAAAAAATCCGTGCTACATGTGAAAAAAAGAGGTATGATGATGGGCACAATTCAACAACTGTAACAGTAAGTATTGGTATTGCATCTATAAAACAGCACCAACTAATAGATGATAAAGAGATTGTGGCGTGTGCAGACAAAGCCCTTTACCGATCTAAGGCGGAAGGAAGAAACAGGATAACTGTTTACATGAAGAAACCTTCCTGGATATCTAATAATAATGAAATTAGTGAAGACAACAATTTAGGACACCTGAAAGAAAATATTGCAGTGGTCTTAGAAAAAACAAAGAAGTCATCTATAGAGTCTTTAGAACTTTTAACCCGGGATTTAAGTAGCGATGAACACAAGCAACATAATCACGATATAAAAAGATACATTACACTGATCGGTGAAAAGCTTGCCCTTCCTCCAGCTATTATCGAAACCTTTAAACGTGCAGCAAATTTTCACGACTATTTCAAAATTTTACTAAGGAAAACTTTTAAGACGAAACACATAGTTTTAAACAAAGAAGAGAGAACTGAGATTGAAGATCATCCGTATATGCTAACAGAGCTGATTGATTCGTTCGATTTTTTTGCCAACGAAAAGTCGATACTTCAATATCACCACGAAAACTTTGATGGAACCGGCTATCCCGATGGGCTTAAAGGAAATGAAATCCCCCTTGGCGCACGAATATTTGCCATGGTTGATGCAATCACGGCTATGTTATCCGGACGGCTACATAGGGTCAAATTATCTCCTGAAGAAATGATCATAGAGCTCGCTGATAAGGCCGGCACACAGTTTGATCCAATGCTGGTTTCTCTGTTTCTTGATATCATTGAGAGACAAGAGCTTTTTTCTGTACCGGTAGAAGCTTTAGAACAAGCACGTGAAAAAGTGTGTGAGAAAAAATAAAGCTTTATAATGCAGAGCCACAGAGAACGTTAAGAGAACAAGGTATCATCATATACTTTTTGTTGAGTAGTTTCTTCTCTTTACAATATTGGCATTTTTGCGTAAGAAAGAAAACAGGCAATAAAACATAGTTTTTGACAAAATTATTTGAAAATTAGAGGATTACCAGTATGGGCTCTCAAGCAGCATCAACACTAATTGCCAGGCTTAAATCTATACCCACTTTGCCAGCCGTAGCGCTTCGTGTTTTAGAAATCACTGCTGACACAACAAGCTCAGCAAATGACCTCATGGAGATTATCAGCCCGGACGTATCCCTAACTACAAAAATACTTAAAATTGCCAATTCTCCGTTTTATGGACTTACACGAGAAGTTTCATCCCTTCAACACGCAGTAACTGTACTGGGCTTCAAGGAGATCAGGAACCTGGTTATATCTACCGTTGCATTTGATAGTTTTAAGAACTTGAAGCAAGATGGGAAATTTGATATTAACAAATTCTGGAAACATTCCTTCTATTGTGCCCTTGCTGCAAAAGCTATTGCTGTCGATTTGGAAATCGAAAGTAATGAACTATTTGTAGCAGGCCTGGTCCATGATATAGGAAAATTAGCCATGTATGTCACCTTTCCCAGTGAATTTATGATGCAGTTAGAAATCATGAATCCTTTGAAAATAAAATACACATCCTTTGAAGCAGAGAAAGACGTCTTTGGGATGACTCATGATGAAGTTGGGATGAGGCTGTTGAAGAAATGGATGTTTCCGGAAAACCTGCTAACCGCAGTTGGCTATCATCATCGCCCTCAAGACGCAGACAAGCAATCTATCTTTCCAATAGTTGTACATATTGCCGATATTCTTACCCATGTTTATGAAATGCAGGCTGAAGATGAAGAAGGAGAGTATTTCCAGACTGAACTTTTTTACGGTGATGCAATAAGCTTATCCCGGTCGTTTGGTATAGACTGGAATGTATCTGACTTGAGCGGATTCCAACAAACGCTGAAGGAAAGTATAAAGAAAGAGGCAGATACCATAAATCTGTTCTTTTCGTAATAACCTGTAGGGGCACGTTATGCAATGGAGTTCAGTATTTCGATTCCACGTCCTAATGTATCGAATGTTGCAGCGTACGAGATCCTGAAATGAGTCTTCTTTTCTGAGAATACACTGCCTGGTATGATCAGCAAATCGTGCTTTATTGCCTCGGTGACGAATTCCTCATCAGTTCCCCATGGTACTTGAGGAAAGGCATAAAACGCGCCATCGGGCTTGATTAACTTGTAACTCTCCTTAAGGCCGTCACAAACGAAATCACGCTTCTTTCTGTAATCTTCTACGTACGCATCCATATTAATGTCCATAGCCTTTACTCCAGCTACCTGCGCAAATGAGGGAGCACAAATGTATGTATACTGCTGGAGTTTCATCATTTCATCAATAATCTTTGCGGGACCAATTGCACTGCCTAACCGCCATCCTGTCATTGCGTATGATTTGGAAAAACCGTTACAGGTCACCGTATTTTCATGATATTTTCCGATACTCTGATATTCTATGTCGTAAACGAATTTCTTGTATATTTCGTCTGAAATAATTATCAGGTTATGTTTTTCTGCAATCTCACTAATTTCTTTAAGGCGTTGTTGGTTGTAAACTACACCTGTAGGATTGGACGGACTGTTAATAATGATGATTTTAGTGCGAGGACTTATCAGCGGTAAGATGCGTTCAGGGGTAAGTTCAAAATCAGGATATGTGTCAATAAACTTTGCCTTGCCTCCGCAAAAATTCACAAGATGTTTGAATGACACAAAGTACGGATCCGGCACAAGAACCTCATCTCCAGGGTTTATGAGAACCATAAACGCAAGGGTTAAAGCTCCGGCCACACCGGAAGTAATCATTATGCTTTCGCCCTTAATACCGCGCTCTGTTCTTGCTTTTTCCAGAATCTTTTCACCAAGCTCCGGTATACCCTGGGTACTTGTATATCGGTTAAAGCCTCCTTCTATTGCTTCTATTGCTACTTTCTTTACCTCTTCAGGGATATCGAAATCCGGTTGTCCGATGCTGAGGTTAACCGGATTCTTAATCTTTTGTGCAAGATCGAATACCTTTCTAATCCCGGATGCTTCAAATCCACGCATTCGATCGGCAATCATCAAGTAGTTCCCTTATCACCAGCGCCTTCACCTTCTGCCTCTTCTACTTTCTTCTTTACCTTAGCTTTCTTCTTTATCTTTACAATTTTTACCTTAGGCAAGCCATACACAGATTTTTTTTCATCCCACTCACCTTCATCCTGTAAATGTTTGATACGTTCCGGTCTTGTGAGAACATTTCTCTGCCTGACCAGTTTACTCTTTGATACAAGACTTTTGTCAATACTCATTTTTTACCCTTTCTTACCTATCGTACTTGAATTGGATAGCTACTTGCAAATTGCTTTTTTCCTTCGTATTCTAACTTGCTGATTTCACTTAAAGCCTTCTTTAGTTCATTACTATCCTTAGAATTAAATTTACCTGCACATACAACAATTTCCTTACCTCTCTTTGCCACAAATGTATTGTGATTCGTCATATTCTTAATAGCCTTTGCCAGATCTCGTGCCTTCTTAATATGCTGTTTTGTATCGCTATAGGATATAATCTGAAGAGTCCATTTGACATTTCCTACCTTTTCGCCAACTACCTTTAATGGTTTTTTTGTTGATAAATCTACAACGCTTATCTTCTTACCCTTAGGTACTGACTTAACCCCACCTTCCAGCGCAGCAGGATATTCAACTGATCTCTGTAACTTCTCAGGGTTTAGTACGTTTTTAATACCAATTTTATAACCGATAAAGAAACAAGCTAATGATAAAAAAACTGCGCCTAATGCGCCAAAAATTAAAGTTTCCTGCTTAATAAGAACTTCATTGCGAGATGGTTTTCTGGTTTTTACTGTATCAGTTGGAACCTCTCCCTCTTTTCGCGAGTCCTGAATCCAACCCAGTTGCTCCGTCTCTACATTTTCATCTTCAACTTCAACTTCTATGATAGCGTCAGGTGCAGTGTCATTTTCACTTTTCCTGTTATCCGGTCTGGGTAAAACCGTTGGAATCACATTGTCTCTTTGAAGCACTTTACTGTCACATTTATCTTCTGCATCGTGTGGTTTTTTGAATACTTCAAAAAACTCTTTTTGCTCTTTTTCTTTCCCAAACATTACAGCCCCTTAATGTAAAGTTAATGATTTATTAACAATTGGCTACAGAAAGATTTTTAAGATTATTTTAAACAGAAATGAGTAATTCGTTCCTGAATCTATATCCCTGACCTAAAAAGGTTATGTTGCCCGCACTGGCAGGAAATAATGTGAAGGCAGGTAAAAAAAGCAACCTAAAATGGCTTTAGAAATATCCTTAATATATAAGTCGTAAAGTCTATAAAAAACAGATTTTATTGTCAAGGTTTTTCGCATATAAGGAAGGCATAATACCTCAGGAGTTACAGTGGAGAATCTAGAATACCTTTGTCTTTCATCTAAAGCTTGTGTATTATTTAGAAAATAATGGACGATTAGAGGCCTAAGTTGCATATTTTGGCATTTCAGCTCAAATTTCCGTATTTTTCCGGCTAAAGACGAGAATAAGTGTGAATAAGAACGTGATTGAGAAGGTTGAAAACCTTCGCGCAAAGATACGATACCACGACGGGAAATATTATGTCGATAATACGCCGGAGATTGCGGATTATGAATATGATCAAATAATGATTGAGCTGAGAAGCCTTGAAAGTTCCTACCCTCAATTTATCACACCTGATTCTCCAACCCAACGCGTAGGCGGCGAACCTGTCTCAGAATTTACTTCATTCGAACACAGAGTACCTATGCTCAGCATTGAAAATACGTACTCAAATGAAGAATTAATAGAATTTGACAATAGAATCAAGAGGATGTTGAAAGATGTCGATGATATAGAATATGTTATAGAACATAAAATTGATGGTGTCGCAATCACACTGTGGTACGAAGATGGAGTCTTCACACGTGGCGCGACAAGAGGTAACGGTATCAGGGGAGATGACGTCACAACTAATTTAAGGACAGTAAAAGACATACCCTTGAGATTTTTAGAAACCGATCACATCAGGATACCACCCGTGATTGAAATTCGTGGTGAAATTTATCTGCCAAATGGAGACTTTCAGATACTGAATCACGGACGTGAAGAAGCCGGCGAAGCTCAATTTGCTAATCCCAGAAATGCGGCCGCAGGCTCCCTTAAACTCCTTGATCCTCAAACAACAGCCAAAAGGCCTCTCCGCTTATTTGCTTATTCCTTCGGGTACTATGAAGATTGTAAATTTACAAACCACATCGATTGCCTTGAAGCTATAGAAAAATTTGGCCTTCCGGTAAACCCGCACTATAAACTATGTAAGAATATCGACGAAGCTGTCTCATACTGCAATTCCTGGGAAACAAAGAAGAGTGATCTTGATTACCAGGTAGATGGAATGGTCATTAAGGTTAATTCGCTGGAACTTCATGACAGACTGGGCTCAACCAGTAAAGCACCGCGCTGGATAATGTCCTACAAGTACCACCCGGAAGAAGCAACTACAACTATCAAGGATATAACGGTACAGGTTGGTAAAACAGGCACATTAACTCCGGTAGCAGAATTAAACCCTGTCCCGCTTAGCGGCACAACAGTAAGCAGAGCATCACTTCACAATTTCGATGAGATTGAGAGAAAGGATATTCGCGTAGGAGATTATGTTGTTGTTCAAAAAGCGGGAGAGATTATCCCTCAGGTAGTTAAAGTTTTGACGGAGAAACGCACCGGTAACGAAAAACAATTTGGTGTACCTGAAAGGTGCCCTGCCTGCAAAAGCGAGGTTACCAAAGAAGAGGTTTATCTGAAATGCTATAATCCCCTCTGCACCGCCCAGGCGAAAAGAAGAATAATATATTTTGCAAGCAGAAACGCAATGGACATAGAGGGCCTTGGTCCGGCCATGATCGAACAATTAGTGGATAAAAATGTTATTAAAGACTATGCTGATATCTATTCACTGAAAATTGATGACCTTATACCACTGGAAAGAGTGGGAGAAAAATCCGCTCAAAACCTCATCGATGCAATTGAAGAAAGTAAGGGCAGAGATTTACACTGCCTGATCTGTGCGTTAGGTATACAGAATATTGGTACTCATGCGGCAGAGGTGCTGTCTAAAAACTTCGGCACACTCGGCAAACTCATGGATGCCTCTGTTGAGGAGTTGGATGAAATTTTTGAGATTGGAGAAATCACGGCAAAGAGCATAGTAGATTTCTTCTCAAATAGTCACACAAAAGACGTTATCAATAAACTAAAGGCAGCAGGTGTTAATGTTAATGCCACACATAATGAAGCAAATTCGATTTCTGATATAGCAGGAAAGTCTTTTGTCATAACAGGAACTCTAAATGGATATACACGGAAAGAGATTGAAGATATAATAAAGGATCTGGGTGGTAAAGTATCATCAGCCGTCAGCGGCAAGACAGATTTCCTTATTGCCGGTGAATCACCGGGATCAAAACTTGAGAAGGCAGAGAAGATTGGTACAACAATTTTGAATAAAGATGGGTTTGAAAATTTAATTAACCCGTAGGGGCAGACATGCATGTCTGCCTCACAGACTATTCGGCAAATTAGCATCAAATGTAATAACAACTATTGTTTTGTGGAAGGAACATAATGGAAAAATTGATAAAAAATGCTTTAAAATCTGCAAAAGCGGATCATATAGAAATACGGATTAATGAGGGTAGAG
>ENA-OREN01002712-OREN01002712.1-marine-metagenome-genome-assembly--contig:-NODE-2712-length-17433-cov-4.101579_pt1 | contig 17433 bp, 36 predicted proteins | sample MGYA00248624_ERZ508555 | MGnify/ENA primary metagenome ERZ508555 (study PRJEB26222, sample SAMN06267773) | marine metagenome | isolation source: Saanich Inlet, British Columbia, Canada | place...
CTTGGAACTGGGACTTTGTGTCCGCAGACGTTTTCATGGACGTTCCCATCCAGCGTGGTGAGAGCGGTCGTCTCCAAAACATGATTGATAGCCTGATTGACTGGCTGTTGGTACAGAAATAAGATGAAAAACTTCAACTTCATACACGAAGACCTTCCCGAGAGTGACCGAGATTTGTTTTTCGGTCCACTGACTGAGGACGATGAGTTCATCTTTTTCGGTGATGATGCTACGATGGTAAATATCGTCGTTGAAGCTGGATTATTCCCATCGTTTACCCGAGCCAGGAAGAGTGGCGAAGATAAGCCGATCCCTACTGGGTTTACTGATATACATCGTGGAAAGAACGCTAACAAGCGTCGTGTAACAATACTAAACAAATTCTAATATGCTACGGCTGGGCATCGGTGAGCCCAAGAGACTGTAAATCTCCCGTGTAACGCTGTGTAGGTTCAACTCCTACCCGTAGCACCAATTTTAAAGCTTGACATTGCCGTCAAGGTATGTTAGTATGAATATAATGCAACATGAAATGAGGAAATGTGAAATGACTATTCTTAACGATATCGAAGTTCGGCTGCCCAGTGGTCGCGTAGTTCCCGCAGAGTTGGGTGCGCCCCTCGGCAATGGTTATCGCCGTGTGGTTGCTCGGTTCACCCCGGTTAAGGGTTATACCTGGATGGGCCAAGGCCCTGATCGCCGTGTTACAGTTTCTGGTCGAGTGTCCGTTGCTCATGGCTTCTGGGATCGTGTTCTTCCCATGGAAGTCAACATGAAATGCGTGGATGCCCGGGCGACTTTCTTGACCGAAGTCGGCGAAAACTTCGCGGCATAATTCAATGGAGACCACCATGCTAATAGATGAGTCTGATCCTCGCTATGAGGGATATCGGAAACACAAGGAAGAGCATGGATGGTCTCCATGCGAATTATGGTCACTCGACACAACCATAGCCCAATTCATTTTGCCCAGGCTAAAAGGATTGCGGAAAAATTCGGGTGGCTTCCCCGGATCATTCAGCACTTTTGAAGAATGGGAAGCCATTCTTGATAAGATGATAGTTTCATTTGAATGGCATGCATCCGATGACAAATATTTGACGGCTAAAGAGCCTGATGGTATTCAAGAAGGTCTTGATTTGTTTGCTAAATATTTTGGAGCTCTATGGTACTAATTTTGGCGGTATAGTATAACGGCTAGTGCAAGAGGTTTTGATCCTCTAAGTCTGGGTTCGATTCCCTGTGCCGCTTCATTCCGTGTCTGTTGTTGAATATCGAACTATTATAAATAATAGCGAATATGAAACAACAGACACGGCTCCTCTAATATGTTCTATACGGTTTACAAGATAACAAATAATACCAACGGTAAAATCTATATCGGATGCCATAAGACGAATGATATTACCGACGGTTACATGGGTTCTGGCAAACTAATCATGTTTGCTATTGAAAAATATGGACTGGACAATTTTTCCAAAGAAATTATTGGAACATTTGAAACAGAGGATCAGATGTTTGCAGAAGAAAAGAATCTGATTAGTAAGATGGATCCCGATTATAATATTCATCCAGGCGGTAATGGTGGATGGGGCTATATCAACGAACATATGAGAGATAGACCGCGCGGTTCGGGATTTGCCGACGAAATCCAGCAGAAAAATGCTCAGAATATATTACAGGATTTGAGAAAGAATAATACTGTTTGGTATGAGACATGGAAGCATAGAACGTCCGTTTCTATGAGAGGAAACAAAAATTCCTTCGGTAAAAGTCATACCGAAGAAACCAAAAAGAAAATAGGCCAAGCAAATGCCAAACATCAAAAGGGAAAAGGAAATTCTCAGTTTGGTAGTATGTGGATAACAGATGATACCACAAATCGAAAGATAAAAAAGGACGATGTTATGCCAGAAGGATGGCATAAAGGAAGAACATTTTAAGGATATCTACAGCCACTTTAAATCAACGAGTGTATGAGGGTTCGATTCCCTTCCAATGGCCATAAGCCCGAGAGGGTGGCTGGCAGGTAGTTTAATGGTAAAACAACCCGCAAAAAATGTATATCCTGATAATTAACTAAATAGATGAAAGGAGGAAGACAATGATTGGATTAAGAACGTTGGTGCTAAATGCCGACATGACGCCTATTGACCTGCTTCCTCGACCAGAATCTATTCCTGCCGAGGACGCTGTCACCCGAATTGTGAATGGTACATGCTCGGTAGTCGAAGAATACGATAGGGTAATTCAAAGCCCTAACATTCAAATGGCATGGCCTGCGGTTATCATGCGTACCCAATACTCGCATATCCCAAGAGCCATTGGCATGACAAATGAGTACCTGTATTACCGTGATCATGGCTTATGCTCCTACTGTGAGCGGGAGCTAACCATCCATTCCACAACCATCGACCACGTGAAGCCGCGCTCTAAGGGCGGACTAAACATCTGGACAAATGTGGTTGCGGCATGTGGTAGATGCAACGGCGCAAAGGCTTCTCACGATCCTAAGGGAGCATGGAAGCCAAAGAATAAGCCGTATGAGCCATCATACTGGAGGTTGTTAGACCTTCGGAGAAAGTATCCGGTCAAGGTGGACCACGAGTCGTGGATTCCATGGTTAGGAGACTGGAAAGGTGAAATCACTGTGGGTATTGCAGCTTGAGGAAGGTAAATTAAGCTGGTGCTTAGGGCTGGTTGCTAACCAGATCGTACACCGAAAGGGTATTCGGTTCAATTCCGATGCCTTCCTCCATCTTTTTTGAAAATAACACTTGACATTACCTCTGGTATTTGCTATTATGATTATAGTGAGAAGAGCAACAGAGAAGAGAGATTCGAAATGACAATGGTTCTTGGTGGAATAGCCGAAATGATCGAAGTTAGCGCCGCAGCAAAGTGGGAAACCATAAATTGCGTGGAAGGCAAGATTGCTATTGTCAAGACCGACAGTGGCTTCCTATTGCGCGATCCCAACGGGATGCTCGTTTCGGGATTTTTCGAGGAGACTTTTGAGCAGGCCGTTCGCCTGATGGAGTCTTGCTTTACCTTTACGGTGATGAAATGACCGCTGTTTTTGCTGGAGTAATAGAGCAACTGACATATGAAGAGGGCGAACGGGCAGGCTATAGAAAAGGCCTGATCGACGGCCAAATGAAGTCCGCAATCATGTTGACGGACCACGCCCAAGAGTTATCCCAGAACCGGGGCAATGTCCCGGACGATCTAAGTGGATGGTATGATGCAGCCGCATATCTTTTAACGGCCAAAGCCGATGGGTGAAAGCATTGAATGGGGCGGGGTGTTAGAGGAACTCGCCTATGATGAGGGTATGCGGCATGGCTATCAGGAAGCTATTGATCGATTGGATCGTCATGCCGATGCCGTTCGACTGGCATGGGGATGGTCTGTTACAAAAGAGGATGAAGCGATATGTCGGAAAGCGGTAGAATTACTAGAGGCGGCACGCCTCCGGTTTCCACCAGAAAAATGACCGAAATCGTAGTCGAATATTGTGAATGTGGTTCAACTACCGACATTCATACATTTCAATGCATCATGGAACAACGCGCCCGAAAATTGGCAGCGACGATGATTGAAGAGGTTAAGGAAGAGATAACAGATTTAGAATTTAGCCCTGTAGTTCAACGGAAGAACGCCTGACTCTGACTCAGGAAATCGTGGCTCGAATCCACGTGGGGCTTCCAATTACAATGCTTCCGTAGCACAACTGGATAGTGCAGCCGGTTTCTACCCGGCAGGTTGGGGGTTCGAATCCTCCCGGGAGCGCCAATTTGAGGAGAATATGATGGCGTTCGAAAATTCATTTGATAGGTTCGTAGATAATTTGGAAAAAATCGAGAGGACATGTAATAATTTCCTCGATGAAAAAGCCGGCGCCTCACGGACCAAGAGCCAGTATTGCTGGTGGACTACACTGAGGAGTCTGCCCAAACTATTTCTTATGTTGCTTTGGGTATTGATCGGTGTAATTCTTGGTATCGCGGCCATGGCGTCCATACACTGGTCGGTGCCGGTGGTTTTCTTCGGCACCTGGTTCGGTGCACATAAGTATCGCAAATGCTCCAAAGAATGGGCAGAAATGAATAAAGACTAGCCTCTATATCTGTAGGTCCGACAGAGCAGGATATAGAGTCGCGGCAGGCACTTTGGTGCTTGTCGTAAACGAATTAAGCTCGGGTGGCTTGATGGGGAAGCGTTTCCTTTACACGGAAATATATGTAGGTTCGAATCCTATCCCGAGTACCATTTATGTTGGTTGAACGCAAACTGGATAGCGGCAAAATTGTGGATTTTGTGATAGCGGGTTCGAGTCCCGTCAGCCACCCCAATTCTGAACCGAAGGCATAATCATGACATTTTCACTTTCCCACTGGGACGATCCAGTTCAAACAATGTACGGACGTGGCTCCGACTTGTCTCATGTCTTCGCGGGTAGCAGACCTGCAATAGCCATCATTCAAGAAATCGACCAGATCGATGATAATATCAGACGGATTTCACAGGTTCAAAAAACGTTTCTGGAATATGGCGGCGGTACTGGACGCGTAGCGATGTACCTATGTATGTTTTACAACGTGCCGGTTGTTTCATATGATCCTAATGCATCATGTGTGGCTCAAGGTATAGCCATCAAGAAAAAGTTGAACAACGAAATCCTTGATACCAAAATGAATATCGTCGGCCATGTGCCTGAAAATCAATACGATTATGTGGTTTCTGTGGCCGTGTTGGAACATCTTGAAGGCGAGGTTTTCAAGGAAGCGATTGAAAATATTTGGAAATGCACCAAGCCCGGCGGACTGGTTTTGCTCCAGCTCCGCCATCAAGCGGACATTCTGAAATTACAGCCTTTCGTTGTTGGTCCAATTGCTCCTAGTGGTAATCCGAAAAGACATTTCTGGGTTGCTGTGAACAAAACGTTAGCTGGAAATATGTCCTTCCTCAGAACAGCGGAGAATTATTACTGATGGCAGATGATGATTTTGATTTCGGTTTTAGCCTGGTCGACAGTGATCCCGGCGGCGATATCCAAGACTTCAATAGTAGGCTTCAGGACGAGGCCGCCATTGCCAGCGCTCAATATCAGAGTGCCGCAGAGGAACGAGAGGCCGTAACACAAAAGCTGGATAAAATTTACAGCATGATCCAGCCCTTATTGGCGAATCTCATGGAAAATCCCGAGAAGGATTACATTCTGTGGCCCAACAGAGTTGAAAAGGTCGAGCAATTTCAGGAAATCCTTGACCAAGTTTATTACAGTTGATGCAAAAAACACTTGACATTACCCTCTCCATTTGCTATTATGATCATAGTGAAAAGAGAGAGAACTGGAGAGAGTTATGTTTATACTTTTAGGATTTACCGATCACGAAGGCGATACCTTTTTGGGCGCCTTTTCGTCGCACGAATTAGCTACCGCGGCGCGGGACGAGAGTGCCGCTACCGAACATTTCGCGTTTGATGAATATCGGATTGGCGAAATTGGTCTGGACGAAAGTCTGGTAACCGAAAACAGTTTTGTGGAGTTTTAGACGATGATGAATAGTCCGACGACCGACAAGAAGGCCGAAGCCGCAGAAGGTATTCGGATGATGGAAGAATGGCTTGCGGCAGGCAACGAGATTACCAAATGTCCGTCGCGCCTAGCTTCAGGAATTCGGTGGTTGGCGCCGCAACGGATTCGCAGTTCTGATGGCGAACGTTTGACCGATGAAAACCAAACGCAATAAATATCAATAACGCCCTTAAAGCATTAGTGGTGATGCACCGGCTTTGTAACCCGGAGAATCGAGTTCAACTCTTGATAGGGGCACCAAATTTTGCAGCCAAACTGACGGGTTCAGTCCTCGGCCTTCCAAGCCGTAGTGAGTGGGGTTCGATTCCCCCTGGCCGCTCCCCTTCCGTAGCTCAACGGTTAGAGCAGGCTCCTTATAAGAGTCCGACCCGGGTTCGATTCCCGGCGGGAGAACCACACCATATGATATAAGGCAGGACTTGATTGCCTTTCTGGCGATTAATAGGGACCGTGCAAATATTTTCACCTAAAGTGAAAATAATGGTTGACAAATACCATAATCTTTGCTATAATGGTATATAAGATTGAAGAGCAACTTAGGATACATACTGCAAATAATCAATTAGCATAAGGCTTCGGCCAAGGTGAACTCCCTAAAACACCGAAAATAATGATGGGCTGAACAAAACAGAAATGACCGTAATAAGTCAAGGAAATTGGGTATCCTGTACTACCGTTATTATGATTTGGTATCTCTACAGCAAACACCATTCATTCATATTGAAACCAAAGTAGATACCGTAGACACTATTTAAGGCTCACTACCGCAAATATTACATTTGACCTTGAAATCAAACCAAGTTGAGCCTGTTAACTCTTTTGAGGAGAGATTGTTATGAACACGTTTACCGATGCACTAGCCCCAGATACACTTGCGGTCCGCGATGATTATGGCCTTACCTTCAATGGTATGGCAACCCGTACGTCCTCACTGGACGTCAATACGGACCTGTTCTTCCAGATCGGGTCGAGCCGCGGTAAGGATATCACCAACGCATTTTCCAATGCCTTCCAGCATAACCCCGACCTCGCCATCCGTACAGCCCTTTGGGCACGTGATGTTCGCCAGGGTGCGGGTGAGCGCCAGACATTCAGAAACATGTTGCGGTTGATGGAGATTCTTGTCGATTTTAAAGATTTCCAGTTAATCATGCGCCGAGTGCCTGAGTTGGGCCGCTGGGACGATCTGTTGGTTCTGATCGAACCTGCATCTAAAGAATATGCCGGTCAGATGATCAAGGACGCCCTGTTGGAGGGCAATGGCCTTTGTGCGAAGTGGATGCCTCGGAAGGGTCCGCTGGCCGCACAACTCCGTAATCGTTTGGGATGGTCTCCCAAGTTCTATCGCAAGACACTGGTCGACCTGACCAAGGTTGTCGAGACCCAAATGTGTGCCAAGGAATGGGACGACATTGAGTTTGGACATGTACCTTCGGTGGCTGCCGCTCGGTATCAAAAGGCGTTTTCAAAGAATGCCCCGGCCGCATATTCGGCGTATCGTGATGGACTGTCGAAGGGCACCGAAAAGATCAATGCTGGTGCAATTTTTCCCTACGATGTTTTGAAGCCGCTTCGCGGACGCCATCGTGATAGGTCCAATGATGGTGTAATCAAGGCCCAGTGGGAGGCATTGCCGTCCATGTTGGGTGATGATAAGATGTTGGCCATGGTTGATGTTTCCGGTTCCATGGGCGTTGGCGTGAATCAAAGTGGTCATCGCCGCGTTGGACTGACTTGCCAGGACGTAGCCCTATCTCTGGGCTTGTATATTGCAGACAAGCAGACGGGCGCTTTCAAGGATACGTTCCTGACGTTCTCGGGTCGCCCAGAGTTGGTCAAGTTGGAGGGTGATATCATCCAGAAGTATGACGAAATGGAACGTTCCAATTGGGACATGAATACAGACATTTCCAAAGCTTTCCGCAAGATTCTGAATCATGCCGTCATGCATAATGTTCCTCAAGAGGATATGCCGAAGAGCTTGGTTATCCTTTCCGACATGGAATTCGATCATTGCGCCAGCGATTTCAATCTAACAGCGATGGAAGTTGCCCAAGCTTTGTTCCGCCAACACGGATACCAGATGCCCAACGTAGTATTCTGGAACTTGAATGCTCGGGACGGTAATGTCCCTGTTAAGTTCAATGAGGCTGGAACTGCCCTGATTTCTGGGTTCAGCCCCAATATCTTGAAGTCTCTGTTAGCGGGAGATGAAATGACGCCCGAGGGTATCATGTTGAAGACGCTAATGGTTGACCGTTACAATATCGCGGCCTAGTTCTCTCACCTCTCTCGCTCGGCCGCGAGACGGCGTTGGTATGTATACCGCCGGAAAATCCGTATGCACCCCCCGACCTGGCGCATGTCGTAAATCTGCACCAACAATTTTCAGAGGAGAGAGTGATGAAAGTTAAAGAATTGATTGAGGCACTCCAGGGTATGGATGCCGATTGCGATGTAATCTTACAGGGCGATGCCGAAGGCAATAGCTATAGTCATTTGAGTGGTGCGTCCGCTAATGGAATATGGATAGAAGAACACGGCGATTGTTATGACGCCGACTGGTCTGCGGATGATGCGGATATGGAACAAGAGGAATGGGACAAATATCTCAAAGGTCCTCGGTGTGCCATTCTGTGGCCTTGTTAGGAGATAACCAATGACCACTGTCCGAGAAGCTTTCGCAATTCTTTACAACAAAGGCCTTGTGATGAAGTCCGACCGTGGGAATGAAAAACGCATTCGATACCGCTGGGATTTGAGCCGGCGCGTGAAACAGGTCACCGTAAAACAACTGATGGCGAACCGTAAGGAATCGGAATAATGGAACTTTGGCAGCTATATTTGATTACGGTAATGCCCGGTTATTTTTCAATCGCCGCCGCCATTACATTAGTCGGCGGCGTCGGTTTGAGCATACTCTGGATCATTCAAAATATCATCATCCGTACCGAAGGGGTCGAATTGAGAGATAATCCAGATTATGGTCCTCTAAAAAGACAAATTGAAAAAGCTACCATAATCAGCAAGATGGTGAAATGGCCAGCGATGATCCTGCTATGTATTGGTTTGATATTGGCGGCTTTCCCAAAGCAAGCCAAATGAATATGATCGTCGGCGGCTATTATGTCACGAATCTTGAAAATATCGACAAACTTCCTCCCAATATTCTGAAGGCAGCGAATAAATACTTAGAGAAGATTAACGGAGAAAAATAATGGTAAATCGCTACCTTTGTGATGTATTTGACGAAATGCGGACCGCAGATAAGACTAAGAATTATTCTTATTTGGTGGGCTTGATCGAAGAGGCTCAGGTTCTCGGTAATCGAATGGAAGCCGCGCTATACGAACAGAAACAGTCCGAACGCCTTCATAGGGAAATCAAAGAGAAAAAGAAGGAACTCAAGGCGGTTGAAAAAGACCTGAAGGAAAATCAGGAAAAAGCCGCTGAGATGGAAAAGACAATACAGCGTCTGGACATAGATTTATCTGCGGCTCAATTTGCCAAGCGTCCACGTATTACAGATGGTTGATACATACCTTGAAATTCTAGAAGAGTCCAAGAAATATAGAGAGCTCCAGGTGGCCGCGTTGCGGTACAAAACTATTATGGAAGATACCGGCACATTGTATCCAGATGATCGTGGCGACTGGCACTCATATCCCAAAACGGGTTCAGCCTGGGGGGATGATCTTGACGATGCCCGGAAAACTTTATTCGGCCTAATAGAAAAAAACTCTTGACAATGCCGCACCTATTTGCTATTATGGTTATAGTAGATAGAGAAGAGAGAGCCCAATGATTAGATCAATAAAATTCAATTATGTGGCTACCATGAACGCCATCGAAGTTGCCATCGACGTTTATGGTTTTGTCTCCCAGAAAGAGGCTAATGCTCACGGCATCCATTCCACCGCCGACCGAGTTCGGGAACGTATGGCTCAAGAGAAATCCGAGGGTCGGGAATACCGCAATCATGCTTTGTCCAGCCATGTCATGGATGTGGTTGATTGGCTTAAAAATAAGCCAGGAAAACAATCGAAATTCATACAGGACGTCCGTTCGGTCATTCAAATCGCCGAGGGCTCAGGATACGTTCTGGGCAGTAGTATTGCTTGGATCGCCCCAATTTTCAAATTTCATGCCGATGATATGATTGCCATCAAGGACAGAGCCGATCGGGCAGTCTTGGGCGATGGCGACTTCATTGGTGAATTGAAAAAGCGTGGGGAATTTTTCGTCAAGCTGATAAAGACTCGCAATATCAATGGAGTTGCCAACAACCCAAGCACCATTTGGGAAGTTGTGGATCGGGCAGGCAATTGCGGTATGTTTTTCAGTGCCCAGGATGCGGACATCGGTGTTGCCTTTGGCGATTGTTTCCTGATGAAAGCAACACCCGTGGGCCATATGTTCAACGATTTTAAGTTGCAAAATGAAACGCGGTTCAATCGAATCAAAGTTCTACAAAATATGGGAGCCGCTAAATGAGCCTATTCAAAACTATTGATAATTTTAGGGGTGGAAATGCTTTTCTTAGCAATTTTCACCCCATTCCCGTTTTATACCAGGGTATTGTTTATCCTTCATCTGAGAACGCATACCAAGCCGCGAAAACAGATTGCATGGAGACCCGAAAGGAATTCGTTTCAATGACGGCTGGTCAGGCTAAACGTGCTGGCCGAAAGCTAACATTGCGACAAGACTGGGAAGATGTAAGCATAAGTATTATGCGGGAGATACTCCGCACAAAATTCCAAGACCATCATATGGCTACCAAATTGATGGGAACAGAAGATATCCTTTTGGTCGAAGGTAACAACTGGCACGATAACTTCTGGGGCGATTGCAACTGTGAGAAATGCCAGCGGATCGTCGCCAAAAATGTCTTGGGCCTTCTGTTGATGGAGATTCGAACGGACGTATTTAACACTTATGGAGACGTTGATGCCAGATGAAAGACCAGTGATCGTATTGGACGATCAGAAAAATTTACCCTTTGAGGTGTTGGGTACAGCCGAATGCGAATGGTGTGATAAAGCCCAGCAACTGATTGCCCAGCAGGGAATGACTTCAAAAAAGATGATCATCGGTCAAGACATGACCATGCTGGAATTCACCCTCGCCACTGAGGGCGCCACAACAGTGCCCCAAGTATTTCGACGCGGTGAATTGATCGGCGGCTATGAAGCCCTAGTCCGATATTTCGAGCGATACAAAACATTTGGAGATATGGATGTTTGAGATTCGGGGCGAGGATGTGTATTACAAGGATGTCCGAGTGGCTTTGCTTGACGTTGAAACCGCCTGGCCCAGTATGATGGAGGAATTTTCATGCCTTTTGGCCGGTAAAACCGAAGAGGAGCATGATGATATCATTCGGCATGAAGGATATGAACAGGGTTTTGATCAAGGCAAGAAAGAAGGATATGATGAAGGTTATGATGCTGGATATGACCAATCAGAAAAAAATATGGGAAGATAATTGATGGCTTTGAATATCACAGGATTGCCCACGACCAATGTTACGGGAGGGCCCTCAGACGGCGCATTCAAATTTGATGGATCGATGGATCCAGCACCCACGGACAAAGCGATGGGCGGCACTGAGCTTATGCGGAAATGGTTGTTTGAAAACGTGGACAACGACCTGTTGAATAGGTTTCAAATCATTAGCTCAAGGGTTAGAGAGCTGGAAGACAAACCAAGAATTCTATGGCTTCACGATACCCACGATGATCCAGAAAGCGAACACCTGAAAAAGGGCGAAGATAGAAAGCGTTTCGATAAACTGGTTTTCGTATCCGATTGGCAAAAACAAGCATATGAATGGTCATTGGGAATTCGTCCTAGTGAAAATGTCGTAATCAAGAACGCCATATCTCCATTCATGGATCGCCAGAAGCCGTTTGATGAAACTATCCACATCATTTATCATACCACACCACATCGTGGTTTGGCACTTCTATATGCCGCGTTTGAGGCTGTCGCCGAAGTCCACAAAAATGTTCATCTGGACGTATATTCAAGTTTTAGCATATACGGTTGGGAGAAACGGGACGAGCCATTCGAGCCGTTGTTTGAAAAACTGAGAGCGCATCCGAAAATCACTTATCATGGTGCTCAGCCGAATTCCGTTGTCCGAAAGGCATTAGAGAAATCTCATATCTTTGCCTATCCCAGCATATGGCCCGAAACGTCATGCATTGCGGCAATCGAGGCAATGTCGGCAAAAAACATTGTGATCTGTCCCAATCTGGCGGCATTGCCAGAGACAACTGGTGGTTTTGCATGGATGTATCCATTCAACGAGGACAACAACCGACATGCGAATGATTTTGCCAATGTTCTGGGCAATTGCATCACCAATTATAAGGAAAACGAAGATGCCATTCAACGGATGCTTAATATCCAAAAACTGTGGGTCGATCAATTCCACACATGGGATCGCGTCAAACAACAATGGACCATGCTTCTGGCAGGAATAGAAGGACAAGCGGATGCCCAAAGAAAATCTGACTAGCACGGCTCGCGACGATTACAGCGATTTGGAAATCATGGCCATGCGGGACATGAAAACGAGCGGGTTCGATTGGCGAAAGGTCGAGGATACCAAAGAATTCTGGGCACAGAAATTGAGTGAATGGAAATCGCCAGAGCCATTCATTCCAGGTGCCGTGGGTCAATCTATCGGGGATTATGTGAAAGAGATGAAAATTGAATATTAGGAGATTCATCGTCTGGTTATTCGGACCACCGGTATGTGGTGGATGCGAAGCTCATATGGTCAACTGTGTTAACCATTGTGGAAAATCCGAATCCGAACGTGCCAACGAATATGTCTATGGCAAAAAAAAGGTGAAAAAACTTCATTTTAACCGTTGACTTTATCTGGATAATTTCGTATACTTAGTTATAGTAAGAAAACAGAGAGAGAAAACGAAATGTTGAAATTTGAAGGTTTAGAGACAGGCAGCTTGATCCGGGCATACGATTTCAAGCCGATGGGTGATCGCCCTGATATGTTCGTTACCGGGTTCATCCGGGGCGTCAAGATCATGGCAGAAGGCTACAGAGCCTACCAAGTCGAAGTCCTGTTCGACAGCATGTTCACCGACGAGCCCCGCCCAGAAGTTTTCGTCCCGTTGGAGACTTCCATGGATTATGATGGCCGCATTGAAGTGTTGGGAGCCTAGGTCATGAACCTCAAAGAATTGCAAAAGCTTGACGATGCCCTGGATGCCCAGACCCGTGATTTTCTGCCCGGCTTCGGTCCGAAATTGAATGTCAGAGTTGAAGAAAGTTTTCATAGCTCCTATTATAGGAGAAGCAAAAAGAGCGTTTACGCTGATTCGATCCTCGAAGTTCTGGGTGTAGAAATCAACGGCGCCAAATCCAAAGTTTTCGTAGTCGGCAAAGACGGCAAATCCGTGACATTGAACTATCAGGGCCTGAGGGTCACGGACGAGCCGGTGGAAATTTATTACAAAGGGATGCCCCTGGCTGAATTTCTGGAAAGAGAATCGAAGCTGGAAGAGATTCCCGATTTGTTTGACGTTCAGGGAAATCCTGTCAATATCGGCGACAAAGTTGCATGGCAGCAAACCGCCGGGGATATGCAAGTCACCGTGATTGTTCGGATGATGAAAAACATTCGTGGCAATATCACGTTGGTCATGGATAGCGGCTCAGAATTTGCCCGCGATACCAAGAATTTGATTGTAGTGAAGTAGGATAAAATGCAAGTTCAATACCTATCCGATGCTCACCTAGAGTTCGGCAAAATGGATCATCCTCCAGTTTTGGGGGACGTTCTTGTGTTGGCGGGTGATATCACGGTAAAGAATCGTGTGGAATGGATCAATGATCTTCCGCATGAGCATGTGGTTTATGTCATGGGAAACCATGAGTTCTATCAGGGTGGATTGAAGCGCCAGGTCGAGAAGACCCGGGAAGCTCTAGACCCACGAATCAATTTTCTCCAGAACGAATCTGTGGAAATCATGGGACGCATGTTTCATGGTAGTACCTTTTGGACATCGTATTTCAACGGTGATCCCACGGTAATGAGTTTTGCCAACATTCGGATGAATGACCACAGGCTGATCCGTGAGCCGCATTTCGAGCGGAGATTTAAGGCAGAATCGGCATACCGCGAGTGGAAGATCGCCAGTATGTGGCTTGAAGATGTTCTGGGCGAGGGGGACGTTGTCGTGACGCACCATGCGCCGACGGAGCTATCAATCGCCAAGTGGTTCAGAGGTGACGTGATGAACGGCGCCTACTATTCCAATATGACGGAATTGATGTTCGACAAGAAACCTGCCCTTTGGGTCCACGGACATGTCCATGCATCTTTCGATTATATGATGGGAGATACCCGTGTGGTGTGTAACCCAAGAGGTTACGTTGGTGTGGATGAAAATGCCGATTTTCGAGATTATTCAATGGTGGAGATATGAAAAATGTATAGCTCAATTTCCCTCTTATGGAACAGCCAACGGGTTTTAACAATCGAAGATGTTACCATCGAAAATTATTGGTTGGTCATGGAAGCTATTCGGCACATGAACCGTGATCCCGAATATGATGGCCATTATTCTATCTTTATCGGAAAATAACGGTTGACATTACCTCTGGAATTTCGTATACTGATTATAGTGAGAGAAGACAGAGAAGAGAGAAAACGAAATGGCACTACCTCCTAAACGGAAGAAAAAGAAAGTTTTTCACGGCACCATGGCATCTGATATCGGCAATTACATGCCGCCGATATGGGAACTCCTGAAGCTGGACAATCCCAGATATTTTGATGAATATCACGCGGCATTGAATTATGCCACCGTGGTGCTCGACAAAGCCATTCTCAAGAAGGAAACCATCAAGTACCTCGACCTGCCCAAGAAAGATTTGGCGGCGATGAAGGCGATTGATGAATGGCGGTTCTACGGTGTCGGCAAACAGTGCTGGTTCCTCAACAACGGCGCGGAACTTGGTGCCTCTTCCATGGAACGAGTCGTTCGGTTGACCGACGAACTGAAAGCCATGGCAGCCGAAGCCGCCAAGACTCTTGTCGTAGTCGAAGACCCGACCAAGAAAGCTTACAAGCCCAGCATCCAAGATCGGATCAAGGATCAAGTTGATGCTCTTATCGGCGGCATTGAAACCGAGGTCGACAAATTCACCACGGGCAATTACAAATCCGATTTCAACCCCTATGAATATCTTCAGGCCCAGGGCGTAAAAGCCATGCAAGCGAATCAAGTCGCCCAGTATTATCAAGCCTTGCTGGACGAGTTGAACGCGGTCAAGGGCAAGAAAGACGACCAGTTGAACGAGGGCTACAAATTCATGAAGCCCCGCCAGTTGACCCATTTCATCAAGTTTGTCCAGGGCATCGTTGATGATGCCCAGATGATGATGAAATCTGCCAAGGTTGCGCGAAAGCCCCGCAAAGCCAAGGTGAAATCTGCGGTGCAGGTTACGGCGAATATGAAGTACAAAAAGGAGGATACAAAGTTCAAGCTAGTTTCGTTGCCTCCTGAAGAGATTGTCGGCGCAACGCAAATCTGGGTCTTCAATGCGAAATATTCCGCGTTGGGTGTTTATAACACGGCGAACGGGGATACCTTGACTGTCAAGGGAACCACGATCCAAGCCTTTGACCCAGAGAATTCTATCGGCAAGAAAGTCAAGAAGCCCGATGAGGTTCTGCCCAAGTTGATGAAGGGCGGCAAGATCATTCTGCGGAAGCTGATGGATGAAATCGATACGAAGCCGGGGCAACTGACTGGCCGAGTGAACAAAGATACCTTGATTGTGAGGGTTGTGAAATGATCGATGTTCTAGCAGGTTGCTTTATTGTTATCGGATTGATTGCGCCATGGGAAATAGGTATAGCCATTATTGGCGGCGCCCTAGCTTTGATGTGGGGAGTTTGATATGTCTTGCAATAGCGAATATTATGCCTTTCTCCGCCGACTGAGAAATAGCGGTGTGACCAATATGTGGGGATCGCCGCCGTTTCTGGTCGAGGAATTCGGTATCACACTCAAGGAAGCGGGAAATGTTTTCATTTCTTGGATCAATACGCCGGAGGAACATTAGATGCCTTTAATTTATGGTGCGCTTTTCATTTTTGACGTGGCCATTTGGTCCAACGTTTTTTATCAGGCGGTGAAATAATGGCTTGGGCATTTTGCTATGATTGTGATGGTGCAACATGTAATGGCGTCGAGGCACCGAATTTAGGTGATGCCATCATAGGATATCAAATCTGTCCCCACGGCGAAGAAATTGAATTGGACGAAGTCGTCCGCCGGATCATTATCGAGGAATTCGAGGAATATATGGCCGAAGTCAGAGAAAGACTGAACGCTAAATAAGTCATAGACAACCGAAAGGTGAATTATGACCGACAATGTAGTACCGTTTCCCAAACAGACACCGAAGAGAGCGGCAAGGGCACTGCCAGAAGAAACCAAAGAAACACTTGATAAGAACAAAGCTATATATTTGGACAGTGCGGCTAATCAAATCTCAGTGGCCCTGTTGAATTCATTAGCAGTATGTGGCATCGATATATTCGATCCAGAATTCGGCAAAGATTTCAATGTAACCACAGAATTCATTCGATCCACGATGTATAGGAATTGCCATATAATCCATCCTCTCCAAGATTTAATGTCCGACATAACAGAAAATCGAGCCATTTACTTTGGTGAGGAAGATGAGGTGGCAGAATTTCTCACATACGAAGATATAGATAACGATCCCGACTTTTTTTAGTTGACATTACTCTCGGAATGATGTATAATTAGATATAATGAAAACAGAATGGTGAATTGGTGTGATATTAATTGATATGAACCAAGTGACGATCTCCAACATCTTCATGCAAATGAGATTCGGCGGCGATAAATCACTGGACGAAGGTTTGACCAGACATATGGTCCTGAACGGACTTCGGTCATATAAGCGCAAGTTTGGCGAGAAATATGGCGAAATGGTTATCTGTTCGGATGACCGTCATTACTGGCGAAAAGAGATATTCCCATACTACAAACAGGGGCGCAAGTCTAGTCAGGAAACCAGTTCAATCGACTGGCAGGAACTGTACCGAATTCTCAATCTCCTCAAAGAGGAGATTCGAGAATATATGCCCTGGAAAATGATTCAGGTGGAGCATGCCGAGGCAGATGATGTCATTGCAACCTTGTGCCACGAATTTGGCATTGAATTCGGTGGCGGCGAGAGAATTTTGATTCTCAGTTCCGACAAAGATTTCAAGCAACTCCAGAAATTTAGCAACGTGGATCAATATTCTCCTATCCAGAAAAAGTGGATTAAGGAGAATAATCCCGTCCGATATCTCAAAGAGCATATCATGGAGGGGGACAAAGGCGACGGCATTCCCAATTTTCTGAGCGACGATAATTGCCTTGTTGGAGACGGCATTAAAAAAACGTTGGGCCAAAAGAAAATTGGCGGCTGGATCAACCAAGCGCCAGAAGATTTCTGCACCGAATCGATGCTCCGAGGATGGAGACGGAACGAGGCTCTGATCGATCTTAGCCTAGTGCCCGGTACTGTGAGTGTGGAAGTCATGCGGCAATACAACGCGGAATTACCAAAGCGTGGTGACCTATTTGAGTATTTTATGAAAAACAAACTGAAAAATCTTATGTCCGATATTGGAGAGTTTCAATGAAACCGTTAATCGCAGGAATTGTGAAAGAGTTGAAGGCCGCAAGGTCTCAGAAAAGAAAAATCGAAATCCTACAGGCGAATGATCATCCCACGTTTAGGGAATTTTGCGCTTATTGGGT
>ENA-OREN01002716-OREN01002716.1-marine-metagenome-genome-assembly--contig:-NODE-2716-length-17412-cov-57.703490_pt1 | contig 17412 bp, 21 predicted proteins | sample MGYA00248624_ERZ508555 | MGnify/ENA primary metagenome ERZ508555 (study PRJEB26222, sample SAMN06267773) | marine metagenome | isolation source: Saanich Inlet, British Columbia, Canada | place...
GTAATGGTAAGTGAGGATAATTTTCTATTATTTACACCAATGTTACCACAGGTAGCATCTGGAATGATTGAAACTAGGCATATTGTTTTACCAATTAGAACAGTTTGTAAAAAAACAAAATTCTATGAGGGCAGAATCAAAAATATAGATCCTTATGGAAAAATTGTAACATTATGGGGAACAGGAGACAAAAGAGGAATTTCAATACATTATGATTTTTTAGTTGTTGCACTTGGTAGTGAAACTAACTTTTTTGGAATGGCTGATGTTGAAAAGAATGCATACACCATGAAGACACTCAATGATGCTGTCATGTTAAGAAATAGAATTATCGATATGTTAGAGCAAGCTGAAAATGAAACAAATCCAATACTTAGAAAAAGTTTTCTTAATTTTGTAGTAGCAGGAGGTGGATTTGCTGGAATTGAAACTGCAGGAGAATTAATGGATCTTCTTTTGGATGCACGTAAACATTATCCTACAATTAGCAAAGAAGATCTTAGAGTTGTTGTAATAGAAGCATTACCTATGATCTTACCAGGTTTTAATGAAAAACTAGCTGACTTTGCAAAAGAGAAAATGACAGATAGAAAAATTGACATTAGATTAAAAACTGCAATAACTAGTTTTGATGGAAATGAGGTAACAACAAAAGTATTAGTTCAGAATCCAAAAGAACCAACTGATGAACCAATAATTGATGTAATTAGAACAAAAACTTTGATTTGGACTGCAGGAGTTACACCAGTTAATACAATTAAGAGATCTATGTTCAAGACTGAAAAAGGAAAAGTTATTGTAAATGATTACTTAGAGGTTGCAGATTTTCCAGGAGTATTTGCTATTGGTGATTGTGCATTACATATAGATCCAAAAACACAAAGACCATTACCTCCAACTGCTCAAATTGCTGAGGCTCAAGCGAAGATTGCAGCTAAGAATTTAATTTCATTGATTAAAAATTCTAAAAAAGAAAAATTTGTTTATCATTCTAAAGGACAAATGGCAATTATTGGAAAAAGATCAGGGATTGCTATCTTTTTGGGAATGAATATTTCAGGATTTTGGGCTTGGTTAATTTGGAGAAATGTATACCTCTCAAAAATTACAACTTTTGATAAAAAAATCCGTGTATTGCTTGATTGGACAATAGATTTGTTTTTTGATAGAGATATCTCTAGACTAAAACTAATGAAACATGAAACTGAGAAAGAATACAAACTTCTTGATGAAGTAGACGATGTTTGGTAATTAGGAAAAATCGTTATATCAAATATTTGTTTAAAATAAAAAATGGATAATGTTTTGAGAGATAGAATTTTTCTAATAGGAGCAATTTCTTTAGTTGTAATTTTTTTGTTAGATTTTTTTAGAATTAATATCACCAACAATGTTACAGTCGTTATAGTAATAGGAACTGGAATTGTTGTAATAATATATATTCATAGAATGAAAAATTCAGATAATTGATTGTTTTTTAATTTTATAGATGATAATTGCAGGTGCTACAAAATACATTCCAACATTCATCAAAATTATTCCAATTCCATAAGATAACATTTCTGATTCAGAATCAATATCAACATAATTTAGAATTGATAATGAAGATAGCATTGGGGTAAGTGAGAGTTTTACAAATTCTTTGAAAAGAGGATTTTCACGCTCCATATCAGCAATTACAGGTGAAAATGAGTAATAGAATTGGTTAAATCCACTCATAAAAGCGATTCCAGATTCAGTTGACAAAATTGTATTATCTCTAAGTTCTCTTAGTTGTTGAACTTGTGGTGCCATTTCAGAACCATATGTTGCAGTTGCAATCAGACAACCACCATTTTCTTCAGTTGGTGTTTCTTTCACAGATGAATCTTGTGATAGTATTTCAAAAGAATCAATTGTTTCTTCAAATCTTGGAAGTTGAGAATCAAAATTATCTAATTCATTTGCATATACAAGCATGTAAGATTTTTCAGTATCATAAATAATAATTTCTTTAAATTTTACATTAAACTCTACAGCATCAGAAAAAAATGTCCCCACTGCTTCAGTTACATATGCCTGATTTCCATTTACAGATATCTTTTCTTGTGAAATTAGTTCCAAGTTTCCAGTTTCTATAATTTCTTTTAATGTTTCAGTTTTTTCAGCAATTATATCATCTAAAGTTTTTTGATTAGTGTTTTGTATTGTTAATGTAATATTTGGATTCATTGCGCCTATTTTTGGTCCTACTGCAACTACATCAGGAGAAATATCTTGTGTTTTTTCAGGTTGTTGTAATAACCAACCTTCAGGTACACTAAATGCAATTCCAAGTTCAGCGCTTTCAAATTTTTGATTAGCAGTTGATGGAGTTACATCTGACTGTGTTCTTTCGGGCTCTGATAATTCAAGAAGATCTGGAACATCTACAGCATTAACAACTGTAACTTTTGTAATTCTGACTTCTTCTGGATTTAATGGTCTGTCACTGTTTCCAATGTGCACTGCTGCAATTTTATCAAGTGTTTGAAAACTTTCTTCAGTTACAATTCTACCAAATACAGTATATTGTTCATCAAGAAAATTGGAATCAGCATGCACTATGAAAAATTGAGAGCCTCCACTGTTTGGATCAGCTGATCTTGCCATTGAAACAATTCCTCGATTATGTTTAATTGTGTTAAACTCTGCATCTACACTTGTAGATGGGCCACCTGTACCCCAAGTATTTGGTTCACCATCAATAGTATTTGGATCGCCACCTTGAATCATAAATCCAGGAATGATTCTATGAAATAATACATCATTATAAAATCCTGATTGAGATAATTTTATAAAATTCTCAACATGTTTTGGGGCATCATTTGGAAAAAATTCTATGACAATCTCTCCAAGATTAGTTTCTAAGATGACTACAGGATCCATAATCTTAATTAAATTTACATCCAATTCTACATTTTCTGCAAAGGCAGAACTGCCTGAACTAACTACAAATAATGAAAATATTAAAACAAGTAAAATCTTATTCAATAAATTTTTTCATTAGGACTTACTTAAAAGCTAATTGTATTAGTTTTTAATAAAGTTCAATAATCAACTCATATGCAATCTGATGAGAAAATTCAATCTCATATAGTTTCAATTTGGCGAGAATCTAAAAAATTCTTTTCGATTGGTGGAAAAGAAGGCATGTTGGTACTAACTGACAAACATTTGATGTTTGTACATAAAACAGAATCTAAAATGAATTGGTGGAAAGCTATTACTCAAAGACAAGTAGTTAATTTTATCAAATCAAAAAACACTATGATTCGCCATGATGGTTATAATGAAGAGGATTTGATGAATGATTGTGAAGATAAACGAAATACCGAATTAAGTTTTGATGATATTTCTAGTATTAGTTTTACAGAAAAAGATTGGGGAAGTTCATTACAGTTAGAATTTCAAAAAGATGGAAAAGATGAGAAATTTCAGTATTCAATTGCCCAAGATTGGGTAAAATATCCTGCAAAAGAGCCTACAAAATACATGAAAGTGGATTGGGAGCCTTTTGTGCAATATATTAAAAACAGGCAGAAATTTACCAAGTAAAATTGAGCAAAGTTTACGCTGTAGGTGTTGGACCTGGTTCTCCAAAATATGTCACAGGAATTGTAAAAGAAATAATTCAAAATTGTGATGTAATTATTGGTTACAAATACACACTGAAAACAATAGAGGATTTGATTGGAGGAAAAGAAGTTTATGAAATCACTATGAATGATCAAGAAGATTCTTATCAAAAAATTCTTCCAAAGTTAGGTGACAGGACTCTAGTTATACCATTTACTGGTGATGTCAATTTTTCAGAATCTGAAGTTGTTGATAGATTAATAGAAATTTTTGGTGATGTTGAAATTGTTCCAGGAATTAGTTCAATACAAGTTGCTGCATCACAAGCAAAAGTTCCTCTTGATAAATCCAAAGTAATTACAATGCATGTTACAACTCCAATTGAAGACAAGAAATTAGAATTACAAAAAGCATTGATTGATGGTTTTAGTGTGATTTTAGTACCAAGACCTTGGCCAAAACAACCTGACAAACATTTCATGCCTTCAGAAATTGCAATTTATCTTCGAGAGCATAATTTTGAGACTGATAAGATGAAAGTTCATGTTTATGAAGCAATAACTACTGAAAATGAAACTAGTTTTGAGGGAACAGTAAAAGATTTGGAAGGAAAAGAATTTTCTGATTTATCTGTAATGGTGTTTAATCAAGTGAGTCTTGATTCATACATGAATTATAGATGGCAGTGGGAAAATTAGTTACCCAAGTTTTGGCCTTCACCTAGAATTAGATTATCTGAGCTTGGGAATACATAGGCTACAATTCCCATCCATTGATAATCAGGATCATATAGTCTATAGAATCCTAAATCATCAAATGTTATTGTGGTTGATTCTCCAGGTAAGAGTTCGCCTGTTGAAATTCTACCATCTGCGGTGTATTGTATATAACGATCAGAATTTTCTTTGCCACTCAAAATATTATGGGAAACAACATCGTCATTTACAATAGTAATTGTAGTACCAGGTTCTACTGAGATTCTATCTTGTGAGAAATATCTCAATCTAAGTACATCAGCTGCACTTTGTGATGTAACGGTTGTTCTCTAACAGTGCCTGCTTCAATGTAAGTACCAACTCCTTGTGTAGATGAACCTTTAAGAATGTAAAGTGTAAGATTATCTGATTCATCAGTGGTTGTAGATGTTGTGTCAATTTTTGAGAGTGATGATAGCATGGTTGTGTAAATTACTTTGTAAGTGTCATCTGATGTTGTTATTCTACCTGTAAATCCATAAACTGATGCGTCTTTACTTTCACTAACTAGTCTTCCAAAAAAGCTAATTGAAGTATCAAATCCACTTGAACTTTCAATTTCTCCATTAATTCGAATGTATTTTCCTTCACGCAAAAATTTGCCTTCTAAATTAGAAATTATAAATTCTTCATCATCTAATGTGATAAAACCATCTTCTGTTAGAAAATTAATTGTACTTCCACGTTGATCCTGTGAAGACAAACCTAAGTCAATTTCAGATATTTTGATAATCTCTTCAGTTACTGCAAAACCTGAACCCTCTAAAAGAAATGCTTGATTCTCAGAAATTTCTGCAAATGCCTCATTTACAAAATATCCTGATGAAACTACAAGTAAAGCTAGTAGTGTAAGAGCAGCCTTTATGATCAATTTTAGTCTAATTTGGTTTATAATTTGCTACTAAATTATTTTAGATGTAATGTATAGTATGTCTAAACATAATTTTTGAGGCTAGTTTTTCTCTAGTTCTCGTCTATCTGTGACGATATTATTGTCTCTTAATGCCATTGTGTACAAATTATGATTTGCATGGCATTTTTGGCAAATCGTGATGGTTTGGGTTCTGCCATCTTTTTTGGGTGCTTCCTGTACATGATGAGTTGTTAATTCTGCTCCCTTGTCTTTACACATAGCACAAATTCCAACCATAATATTTTCTAAGTTTCCTAATATTTTAAGAAATTTGAATTAAGATTGTATATCTAAACTTGAGCCTTTTTGAGGTTAAAATAGGTGTGAAAATGAATGATTTGACAATATGTTTGAAGTCTAAATAATTTCAGAACTTTTTAGAAATTTATTGAAAAAGAGGTAAGCTAACTCACACCCCTGTACAGGTTTGACGATGTGAGTCTTAAGACCTCTATCATCTAAAGTGGTTTTCATTAACAGTACTATACATAAAATAATTTGATCTGGAACTAACTTTTTCCTAGTCATGAAATAGCTTAAATGAATGATTTGACAATATGTTTAGATTCTAAACTAATCCATTTTTCTCTAATCTTGATAAAATAGCACCTTTACCTCTGCCAAGTTTTTTAGATAGTTCTTGGATCTTTTCATATTTGCTTTGTGTATTCAATTTGTCATTCCAATACTTCTTCAAAAAATCATCATTGGATTCAGTCCATGGCTCATATGCTGAACGATGTTTCTTTTGGGCTTCTTTTTTTTGTTTGTTTTCTTTAGATTTGTTTTCTACTGGTTCATTTTCTTTAGGTTTATTTTCTTCAAATTCTTTCCAATATTTTTCCATCAAATCTCTGTATTCTTTAATTGTGATTTTGTTCATTTCTCGTTTATGTACTCCATATGCCTTGAATCTCCTAGTTCTCTTTGGACAAATCTTTCCATTTTCCCAATCTTTCATTTCAAAATACCACATTTCAGAATCAGGATTTTTAAAATCAATATCATTCTCTAATCCAAAAATAAGAAAATGACATTTTTCATCTGAATTTAATTTTTTATACATTTGTTCAAAAGTAAGTATTTGGCCAATTGGCAAATGAATCCAATCTTTTTTGAAAGTCTTGTTTTCCATTATGATAAATCCTCCTCTATGCTCAATTACCCAATCGATGTCAGTTCCACCAGTAGTATTCATTCCAACTTGGGCTAATCCTCCTAGCTTTGCCCTTTCTTCGGCAAACTTCTCTTTGTCAAAAATGGTGTGTTTTGGTCTATATTCAGACAATCATTATTCTATACAGTTTTGAAACTTAAACATAGTAGATGATTTACGCCTAAATTCTACTAATAATGGCTTGGATTCTTCTCTTGGATTCTTAACAAGGTTATTATACAAGGATTGTTAACTAAGATTAATGAAAATTAGAGCCGTTCCATTTGAACAACATGGAACAACAATGTATAGTGCTGTAATGTCTGCTAAGAATTTAGTAGATCAATACAAGGTAGATGTTTGGCACCCTACAAACGAAGATGGTTATCAAAGAGCCGTATCTCCAACTAGAGCAAAACAATTTGGACGATATGTAGCATCTGGAGAAATTTCAGCACCTGCAATTTTAGCAAATATCCGTAGTATGGATAAAGATAAAATTACATACAAAGAAGGTTTTCTTGAAATTCCTGACGATGTAACAGTATGGTTAGTTGACGGTCAACATAGAGTAGCTGGACTAGAAGATTTGATTTTATCTGCTGGTGAAAAATACGAGAATTTACAATTCCCAGTTATTGTTATGATAGGACAAGATGTTTACGAAGAAGCAAAAGAATTTGTCGTGATTAATAATTCTCAGAAAAGAGTAAGAACTGATCTTGGTGAACGTTTTCTTCAAAAACGAGCAAAAATAGAAGGTACTGAGAAGTTACTTCAAAAAGGAATTAAAAATATCGAGTGGATTCCTACAGCAATTAATGTTGTTGACATACTAAACAATGATCCAGAGAATATTTGGCACAATAAAATTCGTTTGCCAAATGAACCAAAGGGCATTACAATTGTAAGTCAGAAAGCATTTAGTGATTCACTAAAACCACTTCTTAAAGAAGATGGAAGATATTTCGGAAGTCCAGCAGAATCTGTTGCATCTATTCTAAAAAACTATTGGAAAGCAATACAACAAGTATTTCCTGAACCTTTTGAAAATCCAGAAGGATATGTTTTAATGAAAACTACAGGTGTAGTAACACTTCATGGTATCTTACCTAGAATTGTACAAGCAATTGGAAATGATGAACCTACAACTTCAGAGTTTGTCAAGATATTGGAAAAGATTCCAATATTGAATGATGAAGAAAAATGGTCTAGTCCAAATGGTGAATACAGTCGAATGACAGGTCAGAAAGGTTTCTTGATAATCAAATTGGATCTTCTAGAAGAAATCCAAGAATCAATGATGCAGGCAACTGCATAACCCCCCTCCTTTTTTTATTCAAATTACAGATAAAATACCATTTTTATGCCTAAAAGCCTTGTTTTGGGGATAGGTTTTGAACGTAAAACACCATAATTTGTAATCTAAAATAAATTAATAATTTCTATATACAACATATACAATATACACATCATGGTAAAGACACTCAGAATATCTGATGAAAAACATAAAGAAATGTTAAAGATTCAGGGAGAAATCCAAGCAAAGTCTGGAGAGTTTACCAGTATGGATGATGTAATAGAACATCTTGTAAAATCATTCAAGAAGAAAAAATAATTATAAATCATTTTCAAAGATTTACAAATCTTTTTTGTAGAATTATAAATCTCTAAAAGAATTATATTTCTGATTTAAGTACTACGACATTAATACTATATTTACAATGACACAAACTCGTAAAACAACAATTGTTGTTAGTCAAAAAACAAAATCCCAACTAGAGAAACTTGGCAATATGCGTGATACACATGACTCTGTAATTGTATCTCTTCTCGCTCACACAGACAAGTGCAATTCTTTTTGGGAGAACAATGATGAAAGAGTTAGGTAAAGTTCAATCTTATTTGTTTGATGATCATGTAATTGTTTCATTTGATAAAGAATGGATCAATTTGTTTGGGGGATTGCCAGTTTTTTCTATTACAATTGATGATGCAGGAAAGCTATGTCTTCAAAGTCAAAAGGTCAGGAGGGATTGTGAGTGAGTAACATGAATGGAAGAACAAGAAAGAAGCTGTATATGATCATAGTTGACAGAGATGGCGAGTATTGTAAGTTCTGCGAACGCTCACCACCTGAAGTAAATCTAGTCATTGATCATAAAGATAATGATAATCGGAATAATTTTTTGGAAAATTTACAATTAGTATGTAGATCATGCAATTATAAGAAAAACCCTAGAAGACCAGTCGCCATGTGTGTGAATAAAGAAGGTGGTTCTAAGTTTGATTCTATTTCAATTAATCAAGCAAAAGAGCCAAAGTTTAGAGAATATGTTTATGGAGAGTTAAAGGAAACGGGTAGAGCTTTGTGGGATGAACTTGTTAATTCAGGTGCAGAATATGTGGGGGTTTCAATTGAAACTGCAAAAAGATACATGATTAAGATGGTTTCAAAGGCAGGAAAGTTAGAGAAGGCTCATACTTTCAACATGGGTTGGGCTGTTAGGTATAAAGAATCAAAAGAATCCCCCAGTTTCTAATAGAATTATAATGATTCTAGGCATGATTTAGAGAATTATAATAGAATCAAAGCTAGGCAGATTTCCACGAGCAATCAAACCTGTAATGGTATAATCGGGTCTACACATAGAATTTTAAAAATTCCTGAGAAAAAAGATTTGTAAATGTTTTTGAAAAAAAGAAAGTTCAGTCCAATCTCACCAAATTGAGACTGAATCTGAACCTGATCCCCAAATTTTGTCAACGTTAGATCTACCTCTAGATTTTCTAGAACGTTGAGAGCTACATCCCCAAATACTATCAACATTGGATCTTCCCTTAGATTTTCTAGTTCTAGTTGGTTTTGGAGAACCAAATAGTATGTCTAAATTGGATCTTCCCTTAGATTTTCTAGTTCTAGTTGGTTTTGTACTTCGTGATCTTCTTCTAGTTGGTTTTGGAGAACCAAATAATGCATCAAAAATATTTGTGTTTGATGATTTAGAGTTTCTTTTCTCTTTTTGTGATGAAGAATTTGAACCAAATAAAATAGTTCTACCGTATCCAATCAAAGGATTGGAATTGACTCTTTCTTCCACATATTTACTTCCCAACTGTTGCTTCTTTTTTTGTTGTAATGGAGAAAGCTGAGAGTTTCCGGTTTTCACTTCAACATATTTTGTTTCAGTTTTACCTGTTCTCCAATTTTTTCTTGTTGCACGATAGTCATGACCTTTACCAGTTCTAGTCATTTTCCATCCATTCATTTCCCATTTTGCTTTTGCTTGTGCTTCACCAGATCTTCCTTGTTCTTGGTTTGATTGGTTTACTTCTCTTCTACTACGTTTTAAGATTCCAAGAATCCCTGCCTTTAGATTTATAGACATTTGAGGTATCTCCTTTGATTTGTAGGAATGAGGGCTTCTTCATTCCAACAGGATTTTTTTGTTGTATTCTGTTTGTTTTGTATTGTTTGTGTTTTTGACATGGTAAAAGTACCACATACCGTATAAAGCCAAAATTGGACAGTGGTGTCCAACTTTCTTAAATATCAGAAACAGTCGTTTTTCGTTTATGCCTGATAATGACATTAATTTTGGATTTGAAGAGACAAAATCTACAATTTTAGACTATTTTCTCATGTTCAAGGAAGTAAAATGGGCAGTAGCTACTACAATGGTAGTCAGTATTGCCATTGTGCTGATAATTATTGGTTTAATGGATACGATAATGCGTGAAGTAAGTGTCTCTTCTGATCCAAAAATTTCTGGATTAATTGTATTAGGATTTGCTACAATTTTTGCATTAAGTCTGTGGTTGCCATTTTCTAATGGAAAATTATTTTTAAAAATAATTACTAAAGGAAGAAAGCAACAAAAAGAATTACTTGAAATTCAAAGTCATTTAATCCGTAGATCTTATTTAATGAACTTTGAATTAGTTGAGCCTGAAATTATTATCAAAGAAGGTGATTCAAAATTAGAAAAAATGATGAATCATCTTAGTTTTGTTTTTCCAGAGATTGATAGAATTAACAAAAAAAGAATAAAGAAAGCAAAGAGTGTTGAAAAATATGCAAGTAAGTTCAAAAGAAAAATGCATTTTCTACGAAATTATGATTTAGGAATCAAAACTTCAACAGGGTGGTATGTTGTTCAATTTTATGAAAATTTGGTAAAATTTGAGGATGTTGAAAAAATTGTTAAAAAATTTACATTAGAAAAAACTCTATCGGGTGCAGAAATTCAAAGAATAATTATTGTTGGTAAAGAATTTGATTCGTCTTTTAAAAGAGAACAACTAAGTGAAAAAATGACATTATTGAAAAGAAAAATCCATGTTGATATAATTTTAGAAGAAGAATTTGGATATTCTACAATTTGGATTGATTAGAGTTTTTAATTTAGTAAGCGTTGACCTACAGGATCTAGGCATGATTGAGTGATTTTTTCGTAAATATCTATTCCATCTTTAGTGATTTGGTATGATTCTGAAGTGATTTCTTTTACTCTATCTCTCTTTATTTTTTTTTGATCTTCAAATGATAATTTTGAAAAACCTGTTACAAAATTTTTGTTTGCAAAATAAATAATTGATTTTTTCACTCTGGAATTGTTCAATGTTTTATTAGCTGCTTTTCCTGAAATTTCATTTACATTCCAAAAATCTAAGGGATTTTTAATTAAATATTCAAGTAGAATCATATTGAATTTTTCAGGTTTAATTTGTTCATCAATATGCTCTTCTTGAGCCATAATGTAGTATTTTTCAAGTGGTTTATGAAGTTATGATTGGTACTCATATGAGCAGATTTCCACGAGCAATCAAACCTGTAATAGTATAATCGGGTCTACACATAGAATTTTAAAAATTTCTGAGAAAAAAAGATTTGTAAATCTTTTAGATTTTATTTGAACATTGATTGAATTTCATCAAAGCAAACATCACAAACATTATGTTTTCTAGGTTCAGATTCTCTACTTTCCCATAATAGATCTATCCGATTGCCTGCATTGTCTTTTCCACATTTTTCACAGTTCATGTAATTTGTTAGAATTTCAGATATTTTAAGACTTCAAATTTTGTATCTAATAGAGATTAGACTAGTTTACATTCAAAATTCTTTTCTCAACTAAATATTCAATTCCTTTGATGAAATCCTCTTCTGTAATCAAACCTTCAGACCACCAGCTAGCAGTATTTTTTATCCATCCTGGGATTGGTTGTGTTACTCCAACTGCTTCTTCTATGGTGTAGTCTGAATAATTTTCATCAAACCATGCCTTGTATTCAGCTTCTTTGTTGTATCTATCCACATAACTTTGAGGATCTTTAGTATCATCTACAAAGGATGGTCTTGCTTTCTCTGATGCTTGTTCAGGCAAATCAGGAATATCTACAATCTTTTCTTTCATTAAATGCTGAATACCACCAACAAAGGTATCATCATCTATTTGGCCATCAGACCACCACTTTGCATTGTTTTTAATCCATCCTGGAACTTTTTCTCTAACTGGTTCAGGTAATCCTACTGCTTCATGAATTGTATAATCAGGATAATTTTCATCAAACCATGCCTTGTATTCAGCTTCTTTGTTGTATCTATCCACATAGGATTGAGGATCTTTAGTATCATCTACAAAGCTTGGCCTTGGTTTAGTCGTAGTTGTAGTAGAAGATTGTTGTGATGGTTCATCTGTTGTAGTCTTTACAGTGACAATTAGTTTTTCAGTTGTTATGATAGTTTTATCTGAAACATTATCCCAAATTTGTATATCAAATTCATAATTGTCAGCTACAGTTGGATTCCAAGGAATTGCAACATCAGATGTTTTTCCAGCATTGATACTTGATGAAACCCATGTCCATTCAGACCAATCACCCACACTTGATGCCAAATATCGATAAGATGCAACAAAATCTTCAGTATTTGAGCCTAGATTTTCAATTTCTGTGTTAATGAATAAGGTATTTCCAACTTGAGGTGATGATACATACTCGTTGTTTGTGTTGACAAGTTTCGGAGTTGAACTAGTTAATGTCATTAAGGATGTTGTATCTGTTTGATCAGGTCTTGGTTTACAAGATCCATCAACAAGATATGTTCCCGTTCCACATACTGTAATTCCTGTATCAGAATTTTGATCAGTGCTAGTATTTGAAGAATCAGGATAATAATTTGGATCTACTTCAATTGAAATTGTAGCTATTTCAGTTTCAGATGTTCCATCACTAAATTTCATGGTAAAAGAATCATTTCCCACAAAATTAGCATTTGGTGTATAAGTCATAATTTGATTTGTGATAGAAATAGAACCGGATAATGGTTGTTGAACAACTATTGGAGTAATAGGATCACCATCAAATTCTGCAACTATGAGAGAATTTGGGATTAAACTGTTTGAACATTGTATTGTTGGATTAGTAGTACCATATGAACGACAAATCTCAGAATCAATTTCAATCATTAATGATGAATCTGCAAGTACAGTGATTGATTGAGATGTGAAATCATAAAAATTTCCGGTATCTATTTTTAACATTGGTGGATCGTTTACGGGATTAATAGTAACATCAAGGATTATTTTATCAGTAATTGTTTCTCCAGGAAGATAATTTTCTACTACATCAGAAAGGATTTGTTCATTACCAAAAGTGTTCAAGGCAGGAGTGAAAGTAAGAAAATTGCCTTCGCTAATTTCCAAATCACCAATAAATGGTGATGTAGTAAGTTTTCCATCCCAAATATCACCAAGATCATCTGTCTCTATCTTAATTGTAATTGGAGTATCTTCATCAGTTACAATAGAGATTGGCGGAATGATTGCATAACCTAACAATCCTTGGGCATCTGATGATTTTGTATATACTCCATCTATTCCTAAATCAAAATAATCCACTCGTAGAGATTTTTCATCAACAGAACGTGGAAATACAGGAACTACAAGATCTTTTCCAAAAGTTACAAGATGGGAAAAATTAAAGCCAGAATCATACATATAGATATTTTCAGAAGTTATTCTTTCATATGCTATTGTTCCAGTAAATATTCCAGTATCAATTCCAGTTTCCTCAAGTTCTAATCTCAAGGTATACTCCAATACATAATCAGTATCATCTTGTCCTGTTCCATCTATGCCAAATCGAAATATATCTAATGCAAGAGGAATAATAGATTCAGAACCCCATTGAGAATTTTGTTGAACATTTTCAAAATTTATTCTAACATCTAAATATGGATCAGAGAGTTTGATTTCAATTTCCGTGCTTTTTGTACTAGAAAATTTCAAATAATCTTTCAACTTAGATGTTGAAGGTACTAAAATAACAGAATCATTATCATCCTCAATTGTAATATTAAATGAAGTAATTTCTCCACTACTCAATTTTTGATTTAATGCAGTAAAATCATAATTCATAAAATAGAAAATTTTTGATGATGAATCATATCTTGTGATTTCAGAAAGAGTAAATGCATTTTCCAACAAAATAGAAGTTCCTGAATCTACAACAATTGGGGAATTAGGAGTGGTTAATACAATTACATTATCACCACCTTGATAATTATCAAGTGGTAAAGTTTCAAATGAAGCATTTCCTGAATAAATTAAACCCAAAGAATCACCAGAAGGAAGAGGACTTGAAAGATAAGGCATTGAGCCTAATTTTTTATACAGAAATTCAGAGGGGTCTAAATCAGGATGTTCTTCGAATACAACATCATATGCAGTAGAAAACAAAATTTTTTCTGCTACATTAGGATCTTTATTCATATCATCATCTGTAAGAGTAACTGTTAGTTTCTGACCTTCTAACCATTCAGTAGAAACAATATCTTCAATTTTGATTTCACCCCATCCTATTCCACGTTCTACATCTGCTCCATAAGATGAAACAGTAAATGAACTAACAAGCAATAATGATGAAAATATTAGTAAAATTATGAATCTCATATGCTGATTCTTTGTGGGAGATATTTAACAAGACCGATCAAATCTTAAATTTGATTTTAAAAATTTGGGATTGGAATTGAATTACTTTTCAAATAAGACATTATTCCATCCATTTTACTTTCCAAGTTTTGATACTTTTTAGATAAATTATTCAAACTAGTCTCAACTGCTTTAGAATCTAAGATTGTTAGTTGAGACTCTGCATCAAGATACATCTCTAGTTTTTTCTCTTCTGGGAGTTGATAGTAGGTATCCATGTAGAAACTATGCCCCATCAAAGCCTCTGCAAAGTCTCTTCCACATACATTTCCTACATTTGTTCTAAAGAATTTTCTAAAGGCGTGGAAATGAATAGCATTTCTCCCATTTTCATTTTTTTTATTTAGTTCAGGAATTTTATCAATCTGTCTTGAAAGAGATGTATAGAAACTAGATTTGGCATGTTCTGGATTGAATTTGGGGATTTTTGTTGTAGATTTTGGCCTAGAGATTCTCCAAAAAATGTAAGTTTCTAAAAGATGTTCATTCTTTGAACCATCTACCCACCCAAAATAATGTCCAAGATAGTCTTTCAAGGCATTGGTAGCCTCAGTAGTAAGAAATGTTTCTCTGGAAAATCTACCTTTTGAGGTATTTCCTCTAATTGAGATTTTAGTTGGATTTGATTCAAAATCAATATCTGCCAGTTTTAGTTGAACTAGTTCTCCTATCCTAATTCCACTAGCAATTGTAACCAAAATCCCTGTAGCAAGTTTTGGAGTTGCATTTCTTAGTAATTGTGCAATTACTTCTTTTGTCAATGCAACTTCTCTTGTTTTTACAATTTTGGGAATTTTTACTAATAATTTGTAATCATCTGAATTAATTTTGACTCCCAAAAATCTCAGATAGCCATTAATTCCACTAAGGTAAGATCTCATTCCTTTAGGCTTGATTTCTTTCTTGTCAAGATAGATTATGATTAATCGAAGAAACTCATAGACATCAATCTCTTCATTTTTTATTTTTTCCACTAATCTTATTTCATCAAATCCATATTCTAATTCTAGAAATTTTTTGAGATGATTTATGCCTGTTTTGTAAGTAGATACAGATTTTTGACTGTGAGATATTACATAGATAGAGTCATAGAATTGTTGTTCCTTATGTTGAACTGTTGTAACTACTTGCATGGAATAGTATTATTTCAATAATATTTAAAGTTATATACATTATATACAAAGTATACATTATATAGATTATTTTAGACTGAATAGGCAAATTCATGACTAAACCTAGAAATTAGAATCCGGGCATATCCATTAGCCCTTCTTGCTGAGCTAATTCTATCATGTAGAATTCAAGATATCCTCCAGCGAAAAGAAGACCTACCACAATTCCAATTTCAATCAATGTTGGTTTGAGAAATTGAATTAAATCAATTTTTTTGATCACTGCTCTAATCAAAATAAAACTTCTTGAAATTCCAAAAGAATATGCAGTTAATTCTATTAATCCAAAAGGAGATAAGAAAAGGATTGAAAGTGGTGGGATTTCAGCAATTTGTGGTGCAGTTAGTGCTATTGAGGCAAAAGCAAATCCCGTAGACCAAGCAGAGAAAAGTCCCCACACCACCCCAAATCCTGGGATGAACATTGGTAATGCAATGGTCAAGTTATGAGTAAAAATTCCAAAAGCATCAATATCTAAAACAAGATCTTCAAATTCTACCATGAAAGCATTTGCCTCCTCTTCACTAACATCAGACATTGAACCAATTTGATATGCAGTGGCAAATAATCCTAGAAATACAAAAAATGTAATTATTCTAATTTTATTCACATAGCCATACCTAGTGAACAATATTTGAGGGTTGATGTAGGCGCAGATTTAATTAAACCAGATGATATTTTTTGATATGAAAAAGGAGCTATCCTTTGCGTTAAACTATGCATTAAACAAAGGATTTCAGATTCATCCAGATGCTTTTAAAATATTAGAAAATGTAGATGTCAAAAAATTAGAGAAAATAATTAAAGAAATTGTAAGAGAGAAAACAAAGCAGAAATTATTTCAAATCAACCAAGATGATTTAGAAACCTATCTCGGAATTAAAGAAGATTTATCATTACAAAATAAAGTCAAAATAATATCAGATCCTACTAGTAAGATTACATCCGGAGAGGGGGTAAAAGGATACAATGCTTTGTTTTCTAGTCGTTTTAACAAGCTTAAACGAATTATCTCAGATAGGCCAGAATCAAAACTACTCAAATCTGCAGCATCTTTGAAAAATACAAAAATCGATGATGACCTGTATGTGTGTGGATTAGTTACCATTAGAAATTCTGAAAGGAACATAACAAAAATATCTCTAGAAGATCCTTCAGGCTCGTTTGAGGGTATTATTTTTGATGAGGAATTGCAAAAAACTGCAGGAACCCTGCTAATAGATCAATTTGTCATGGCAAGGGTAGGTTCTGCTAAAAACTCTGGATATATCATCAAAGATCTTATTTTGCCAGACATTCCAGAACAGGCAAAAAACAAGTCAGAAAGTGACGCATATGCAGTCTTTCTATCTGATTTGCACATCGGAAGCAAATACTTCATGGAAGAGGAGTTTTCAGATTTTGTAGCATGGATATCCAGTCCAGATCCTGTTGCAAGAAAAATACGATTTGTCCTAATTGGTGGAGATATTGTAGATGGAGTTGGAATTTATCCTAATCAGAATAAAGAATTGGTTTGTCAGACAATCCAAGAACAATTAAAAAAAGCAGAAGATTTGATTGATAAAATTCCCAAAAATGTAAAAATCATCATTATGCCAGGAAACCACGATCCTGGTAGAAGAGCATTGCCACAACCTGCTATCCCGAAAAAATACAATTCAGGTTTGTGGGAGAGGGAAAATGTGATGATGGTTGGTAATCCGGCAGTAGTCTCATTAAATGGAGTTATCGTCTCAATGTTTCACGGACAAAGTATAGACGATATTGTAAAGACCACACCTGGTCTTAGTTATGATAGACCTACCAATGTAATGAAACATCT
>ENA-OREN01002719-OREN01002719.1-marine-metagenome-genome-assembly--contig:-NODE-2719-length-17406-cov-4.852559_pt1 | contig 17406 bp, 18 predicted proteins | sample MGYA00248624_ERZ508555 | MGnify/ENA primary metagenome ERZ508555 (study PRJEB26222, sample SAMN06267773) | marine metagenome | isolation source: Saanich Inlet, British Columbia, Canada | place...
TTCTTTTTAATCTCATTCAGTTCTTCAGAAGTATATGTAAACTCTGCATAAAGATCTTCCCTTGGAGGTAAATACTTTAGAGTTGTTGCAAATGTGCTTCTGGATGGGGTTAGTTTAGAACAAGACTTACTTGAAAATGAGTTGGCTTACATGTATGGTGGTGGTAAATCAAGCTGGTGTAATTAATATGAAGAAACTACTCCTAATTCTATTCTCTCTAATGCTTTCTTTTAACTCTTATGGAGGAAGCATAGATGGAAAAGGTTTGAAAATTATTTGGAAAAGATTTTCGTATACTGAGGATGGAACAAGGTACATTAAATTTGATAAAGAAAAAAGATTTTTTCCGTTTGAACACCCCTTTCAGTATTTAAAGTCAGCTAGTGTAAATAGAAAAAACTTAATGTTGTTGCTAGGTTCATTTCGAGGAAATTCTTGGTATGAATGTTCTGTTCAATACTCTAAGCAATGGATTATTTCAGATTTGAGAGATATAATCACCTCTAATTCTAGTACTAACAAGATATGAAAAAAATAATCAACTTTCTGTTAAATAAAAAACTACTCTTTAAGGTTGCCTCAATCTTGGCATTCTTCTTTGCCCTTGCTTTTTTTCGATTCCATAGGCTGATGCCCAGCAGGTGAAAGATCTATAATTGACAGCCGTGCATGCGATAATGCAACACCTGCCGCTTTATCTGTCCACACCCCGCTATCATCAGAGCCGCGACTAATAATAGCTGCAGACATATGAGTCGCTTGTTCTGATAAATTACCACCGTAATTCATTCTATTTTTTACTAAAAATCCAGCTATTCCACACATATATACTTAAAAAACCAATATATTTAATTATTTTTTATTCACAAAAGTAACTGCTATTGATCGGATGATATACATCATATAATGAATAAGCATTCTAACCTTACTAAGGCCTGCCATATTAACAAAGTACAGTCTAATTTTAAAGTCCGGAACAAGCTCATTTAATAAAGAAGGTCTAGGCATTAAAAAAGTTGTACATTTGGCATGTGTATTTACAAATAAACCTACACCTGCCTGTCTTAATAAGAAAGAGTGTATTAAGTCCTCACAATATGCTTTTCCTTTATAAGGATAGAAGTCGTCCAAAATAAGATTTTCTCTTCTATGCAGTACACAGCCGCCTGGCTGCCATTCAACTTTAACCAAGTTCGATGTTACATCGCTTGGATTAACACCAATATTGGTACCAGCAAGAGTTATCCCGCCAGGTTTGTACCCGGTCTTGCCATTGATTAATCGATAGTAAATTAACAATAAGCCATTTTTCTTACTTTTATAGAGTGGCTTGCCATTAGCATTAAATAAACAAGGGGACACGGTAGAAGATGATGTTAACCCTTTAAGAGAAGTAACAAGTTTCTCTAGACACTGATTGTCAAGCAATATATCATCATCTGCCTGAAAAATATAGTCACCCTTTGCCTGATGAAACCCAACAATACGCTGATACACTTGACCATAGCGCCCTGCATAGATAACAGTTAAATTTTCATACCTGTCAGCGTTCTTTATAGAGTGCGAATCATTTGGAAGACAAACAATAACTTCATCAGGATAAACACTGCTAGAATTAATACTATCTAAAGTATCGCAAAGATTACCGCCCAAACTTGGAATAACAACCGATATATTCATACAACTCTAACCCAAAAGTAAAAAAAGAGATGGTTAGACATTTTTTTAGATTTTATATTTTCTAATTCCTTACAAATACTAAAGGATCTTTTGCATTATCTAAACCTTCTATTGCCGCCATACCCATTGCCAAAATCGCCTCTTTAGCGCTTCCTCCTATATGAGGAGTAACCAAAAAGTTAGGCAGTTCTAACAACTCCTTATCCTCTGGCGGCTCTACAGCAAAAACATCAAAAGCTGCTGCTGCTATCCTATTATCCTGTAGCATATTTCTTAACGCCACTTCATCCACTAATCCGCCACGTGCAGCATTAATTAATATAGCAGATGGCTTCATTAATTCTAATTTCTGTCTATTTAAGATATTACGAGTACTATCATCTAACGGGGTATGCAGTGTAACAATATCAGCACTTTTCAGTAATTGATCTAACCCCACTGGCTTTATATGATTTAATTCATAAAACTCAGAGTAATCTTGTATATCATTTACTATAATTTGACAGTCAAAGGCTTTCAATAATACAGATAAATCTTGTCCGATAGCGCCACACCCTATAATACCAACTGTTTTTCCTGATAAGTAACTACCAACATGCTGCCTCCAAGTGCCTGAAAGAACCTCTCTATATGATGATGGCACATGGCGCAAAAGAGCAATAGCAAACGAAATAACTAACTCTGATACAGAACGACGATTTACCCCACCTGACCAACCAAGAAGTTTGTAGTGAGAATGCATAGCTGACATGTCAATCATATCTAATCCAACTCCATATTTACTAATCACTTCAAGCTCTGGTAATTGTTTAAGAATAGTTTCGTCTATATTTTCAAGAGCAATAATTGCTTTTTCATGACCTTTCAAAAATGCGACTAAGCTATCACCTTGTAGTTTAACCCCCTCGTCATTAAATGTAGAAAGAGGGTAGCGCTCAGATAACTTTTCACGTAGCACTTTATTTCTTGAAAATGATCTTGAACATACAGCAACTTTTTTATTATTCATAGTAATTCATCTCATATTAATTCAGTTAAATGTTTGTTGCTTGCATAGGCATTTAACATATAATCAGTCATATTAATATTTATTTGACCTCCAGCGCCTTCAACTATAGCTAAACCAGCCGCCACATCCCACAACATTATATTTTGTTCAGAATAAACATCTGCTGATCCCTTTGCAACATTGATTAACGATATCGCAGCAGAGCCAAGCATTCTAATTTTTGAGAAAGAACTGACTAAATTCCAAAAAAATTTTCTTTCATTATCACTATCAACATCAAATCTAACAGGGAATCCAGTACAGATTGCTGCCTCTGACTGATACTTTGTATCTGAAACTGATATCGGTTGGTCATTACAATATGCCCCAACATAATCACCGCCCCAATAGAGATTTCTATCTGTCAAGTCATAAATTACACCGAAAATTGGTTTTTTGTCTTTCCAAAAAGCTATTGAAACAGCATATGGCCCAAGATTCTTAACAAAGTTATAAGTTCCATCTAACGGGTCAACTATAAACATATATTTGGATTTTATTTCACCATTAACAAGACCAGTTTCTTCAGTTAAAACAGGAAACCCAGCTTGCAAAAGCTTATGCAGTATATATTTTTCCAATATAGAGTCCGCACCAGATTTTATCTCCTTTGGTAAACTAATACTGTACTTATGCTTTTTATAATCGGAGTCATTAGCTTTGAGTAGTTTATCTCCTGCTTTAACAGCAACATGCTTAGACAACTCTAATAACTTGTCAAAATCAGGCACTTCTCATAATTCTCATTAAATATGAACTGATTAGATGATCAAGAATCATATGTACATCTTCAGCAGGACCATACTCTTTATCCTCAGTTGGAATATGTATGCAATTATCAGCAATAACCTTCATCTGTCCACCATCAAATGCTGTTAAAGCCATTGTTTTAATCCCAGATGATTTAGCATAATTAAACGCATTAATTAAATTTTTTGAGTTCCCAGATGCAGAAATCCCGACCACAACATCACCTTTTTCAGCATAAACTTTCAGTTGGCGGACAAATATTTCTCCATATCCATAATCATTGCCTAACGCTGTTAATACACTTACATTATCTGTAATACTAATTGCTTTAAATGGTTTTTCATGCTCATGAGTTCCAAACGCTAAGTCATTAGCAAAGTGGCTTGCAGTTGCCGCACTGCCGCCGTTACCAATGAAAAATATAGTCGCACCACTCTTGCGAGCTGACAACAACAACTCAACAAATATTTTAATTTCTGACAAATCAACTTTATCAATTATCTCTTTTAGATAGGAGAAATATGATTGAGAAAATTGCTCTATATTTTCTGTAAAAAAACCATCTATTCTATTCATAATATTTATATAGTTAATAGCAACTTACAATCATTTAATAGCCAAAAAACCTTCAAAGTTCACATACTTAATAACCGACATAAAATCAACAAAACCTGCACGCTTCATCAAATCAATATTACCAGCAGTACTAAATGGCTCAAGAACTCCTTTTAGACTTCTTGTTTTACCAAATATTTCCATAGGCTCAAAATCATTATTTAACTTATAATCAACATATAATTCGGTCATAATGTCTTGAAACCTAGCATCTGGTGCTCGAACTTTTTCAAATAGTAAAAACGCCCCGCCCCAATTTAAAGACTGATAAATTTTATCTACGATTACTTGTCTGTATCTTGGTGCAATAAACTGTAAAGTATAATAAGAGACAATAAGATCAGCTGATTCAAGTTCAACATCAACAATATCATCATTTACAAAATTAACATTATCACTATTCTGGTGTTTCTTCTGCGCCGCATCAATCATTTCGCTTATTTGATCAATACCAATAAATCTGACATGTTTTTTATTGGTTCTAGCTAATAGATGTGTAAATAATTCACCAGTAGAACAGCCAACATCATAAACAACAGAATTATCTTTAATAAAATAATCTGATAACTGTGTAATTATTTCATGCCCTTCTTTATATAGAGGCACAGATCGTGAGACATGAGAATCAAAAGTCTTTGAAACGCCTCCCGTAAAAGTCCAATCAGCATTATCTGCATCTATACTATCGCCTACTTTAGTCATTATTTACTCCTATCGAATTTTATCATTTACACATCTGTGCATTTTTGTTTTACAATTTATTATAGCTTTATTGCCCATTCTTGATCGGCAGAGTAGATTGTATAAACTAACTGCATTGTTTTTAAAGCATCATTACTCGTTCCATACTTAATAGGTTTATCACAAATAATCGCTTCTGCGAACTCATCAATTTCATCCTTCCATGAATTGTCTTCAAGAAATCTCATAGTTCTGTTCTCTAATGAACCGTTATTTAAATTACTTTTTTTAGTAATAACCAGTTTCTCTTCTCCATAGCTCTTGGAGCCACTTAAAATACCTTGCAATTCCAAAATACCTTCTGTTAAACCTACTTCTAATGAAAACTTATGGTGCCACTGTGTTGCACTTGAATGTAACATTGCAACTCTATTATGCTTATCGCGCATTAAAGCAAAAGCATTATCTTCTACATCATGACTCCAATAATCATTTGAGATATAACTCTTTACCTCAATAAAGTCACCACAAAAAACCCGCATTAAATCCAGCATATGTATTCCCTGATCTAATAAGATACCTCCTCCGGCATATTTCCTCTCAGCTCGCCAACCATTAAAATCACATGCACTGTCAATATTGGAAGAGTTGGAAGATAAGGGGACAACCCTACTTTTGCCATAAATACCTCGCACAAAAGTGACTTGACCAAGCTCTTTGGAGTTAATTATTTTCAAGGCTTCTCTAACTGAATCATGATATCTGTGGTTAAAACCATATTTCAAACGCAATCCTGGTACTGTCTTTTCAAACTTAATAACTTTCTCAATATCTTCTACATCACGTCCAGGAGGCTTTTCACAAAAAACATGCAAACCTTTCTTTAAGCCAGCAATTGTCACATCAGAAGCAACATAATTAGGAAGACTAACAAAAAGAATATCTAAAGGAGCCTCCAATAACTGTTCATAATCCTTGAAAAAATGCACACCATCATCAAACTGTCCAGAGTTAGCAAATTTAGTATCACAAACAGCAACAGTTTCCAGTTTTGGGTGCCTATCAATGTAAATTCGACGCCTTTCACCTACAACTCCATACCCCGCAATACCTACTCTCAATGGTTTTTCAACAGTCATAAATTATATCTCTTAAATATAAAATTCCACCAAAGCATCAGTTTCCAGTAACCTGTTTGCCTCAATCAGGTCGTTAGGTGTGTCAACTCCAATTATAGGCAAGTCGGTCAATACCATTTTAATCTTTCCCCCTGTTTCCAGTATTCGATTCATATCAATTGACTCTATCTGCTCAAGTGGAGTCTCTTCCATATTATTAAAATTCAGCAATGCATTTCTACGAAAAGCAATCACACCTGTCTGCATATACCTAGGAACAACATGATCACTACTCCAATGCGATGGAATTGGTTCACGTGAAAAATAAAGAGCATTATCATCTTGGTCAATGACAACCTTGATATTGTTTTTGTCTTTAAATGCTGAATCTGTTTTTAGTTGAGACATAACGTTTGCAACATGTATCGTATTATCTGTAAATTGAGACAACAAATGATCTACTACCTTATGATGAATAAGTGGCTCATCACCCTGCACCATCAATACCACATCAATATTTTGTTGTTGATCATTTTCTATAATTTTAATAGCCTCTGCCGTACGCGAAGTTGCTCTGGTATGCGCTGAAGAGGTCATTACAGCCTTCCCTCCAATAGATTCAATATAATCAAATATCTCTTCATTACATGTAGCAACATAGGTTGCCTGAAGCCTTTTTGATAACTGTGTACGCTGATAACAATGACCAATCATGGGCATACCAAGAATTTTTTTCATTGGTTTATTTGGGAAACGAGAAGACTCCATTCTAGCTGGAATAATGGCTACAGAATTCATAACTATAACTCCTTAAAACTTTTCATACCAATACGCGCACTAACATCCAACATTCTAAAATCAACACTGTAAGCAAGAAATGTAAAACCTTCCAAAACACTTTGTTTAAGCAAGTCTGTATCTGGCTCAACAATATGAATTCCACCATACTTACCCAATGTAGTAGCAACTCTGTAAATTTCATTCATAGCTTCAATCATGGATGAGTGGTCAAATTCACCAGACACGCCCAAAGAAGCAGAAAGGTCATACGGACCAATAATATATCCATCAACGCCATCTACTGACAAAATGTCTTTAAGATTATTTACCGCATCTATGTGTTCTATTTGAACAATAATAATGGCATTTTCTTCCAGCCAATCTCTATATTCATGAAAGCCTATTCCATAATGTTGTGCACGCGCCAACCCAACACCACGTATACCCTTAGGCGGATAATATACCGAGGACACGGCCTGCTCTGCATCACCCTTTGTTTTCACCATGGGAACAATGATGCCATGCGCACCTGAATCCATTACTCTCTTAATCTGATTGCCATCATTGGAGGTAAGGCGAACTAATGGGCTGACGCCAGCCAAATCAATAATTCGAATCATTTCACCAGCCTGTTCAATAGATAAAGAACTATGCTCAAGATCTATAGTTAGCCAGTCAAAGCCGACTTTTGCCATAAGTTCCGAAATCGCAAGACTAGGCATAGTCAACCAAGAGCCTATTGTTTTTTCACCAGAAAGAAGTTTGTGTTTTAACATTATTATTTTTTGAAATCAGGCTTTACGCTTTCCAATAAACTCGAAAAACTGTGATGTATAATATTCCTTCTTATAAAAAAACAGGTATTTTCTTTCATAGTGATACCTCTCATAAGGGGATATTTGAAAGTGAATTTTTTCATATTGTTCCAAATTATAATCCAATATATTTAGCATCGTATTATAGCTCGGTCTTGATTCAAATCGATTAATTGTAAGAATATAATCAGCCCCTTGAAAAGCATCTCCTTTGGTATAAATATCAAACCACTCTTCACTCATTTCACCCAATGAAAAGAAATTACTTAAAACTGTAAATGCACCTTTTTCTATTTTCTTATAACAGTCAATCGGAATCAGAACAAAGTCATATTGATTGATAAATTCTTTATCAATCACCTCAACATCATAGACCTCTTCAAACGAGTTAATCCTTGCATCTGGAAATGTGCTAGCTAAAAAGTAATAGGCTAAAAGCAACTGTTCAGGAAACTCAACTATAGCCAGCTTCAAATCATTAAATTCCTGTTTTAGAAGTGATGGAAAAATCCCGTAACCTCCGCCAAGATCTAAAAGACTGGAATTATGATGAGATAATACATTACCCAAATATTGCAACGATAACGACAAATATCTCAAGTTATTACTCCATCTTCTATTAAAATCATACCCTTTAATAGGAATAACATTAGGGTTACCAACCATATTAATTGGGTATTTTTCAAGGAGATGTATATCACCCACCTCATTCATGACCTGCAATCTTTCTTTGAGAAATTTTATTTGCGCTCTTCGACTTCCAATTAAAAAATTATATGGATATAAACTACTAAAACCTGGATGCTCATTAATAAATGTTAGATTCTGCCTAAAGTTTTTAATTCCAGATTTATTAATTTCACCATTATCATTAATAATTCTATTTAGCTGTGATGAAATCCTTGACGACCATAAGTCTTTATCATTATCTGTTAAACACTTCTGCTGTAAAAAACCTGCTTCCTGACGTAATTGTTTAAATATATCTATCATAATTATTTCTATTTAATGCCTTGCCTTAACCAAACTTCATTACGAGTTAATTCTGGGTGCGCCCACTCTGGCACAAAACCAAAACTGCTTAGGATAGCTGCACACTTATCCCTTTTATCTTCATCTGGCATTTCAATAACAAGTGCATGTAACTGTGGATTAGCTAATGTTTTCTTAGCACCTTCAATAATTTTAAGCTCATTGCCATCTGTATCCATTTTTATACATGAAGGAATAACATCTAATTCACCAACAATATAATCAAGCGTTACGGTAAATATTCCTTCCGCACCTACAACTTTATAACCTTCATCTGTAATTTCAATTGCATCTGTACTCTCTGTGTGTGCAGCTGCCCCCTCATCAATATCCTGTAGATATAAATGACTTAACCCCACCGTATCACTAATGGCCAAACTATAAGGAAGCACTGTATCCTGCAGCTGATTTTGGATTATATTTTGTTTTAGAAGGGCTAAATTAGAATATTCAGGCTCAAAGCTGTAAACTCTCAAGTTATCATATTTTTTACCCGCATAAATTGAAAATACTCCTATATTAGCTCCTATATCAAAAAATACATCCCCATCTTTAAGGTGGTTATCAATAAAACTTCTTACTTCTACTTCCTTATTATTAAAAAGATACCAGCGAAAATGTGTAATCCAGTTGTTACAAGGAAGAGTAAATCTTACACCCTCAATTGAAACAGTTTTACGTCTAACTAATAATGAAGCAATTTTCCATTTTATTACATAAAATGGATACCAAACGTCACCAACTGACTTCTGCATCGCCTTATAAATAAATGAATTTTGAATAAAAGTTGCAAATATTTTCCCATTTTTCGCTTGCAAAAACCTTCTAATCATACTGATATTTTTGATTTTTTTTATTAACATAATTTAGTGTAGCGAGCTAAAAACTGCACATATACCCTTATATATAATCAACTTGAAAGTATTTCCATTTATTTAATGGAAACAGCAAATTTAACTGTAAAAATGCATCATGACAAGCCTCAGACAAAATTAACACCCTGCCTTCCTTAACTGCACAGGATATATCAGACCTATTGAACAACATCCTTGTCAGTTCGATGTCAGACATAAATAACTCCAGATCTTTTTTGCCCTTACTATTTTCCCATATGCCAAAGCCTGGTGTTTCAATGGAAATAGAATATGGATATTCATTCATTAAACGATCAAATAACGCTGGTAGATTAATAATTACACCCATAATATTACTACGCCATCTTATCTCAAAACCAAACTCTCTAGCCCATGGTAACAGAGAGTCTTGTTGAGAAAGTTGAAGCCTAATTTCTGCCACTTTTCTTTCGACTGCAAATTGTTGCACCGAAGAGAGTAATTCTTTTTGAGCTTGATTATCACTCTTAACACAATACTCTAGAATTTCTAAACGCTCTATATTATCTTTAAACTTTGTTTCGCCTAAAATTGCAAAACTAATAATCTGATCATTTTTTGTGAGCATTAAAATAAAATATTTGTAATGCTCCTTGTAATAGTGAGCTCTAAGCCTCTTAGACCAATAACCTAAATATCTATTTGGCGAACCTCCTGATTCGTTTCCACCATTACGCAAAAAACACTCAAACATATCAGACTCTGGAATATCAAGCCCGCCTTCAATTTCCTGACATTGAAAGTCATAAAATGGATAAAAATCGGAATTGGTATTTTTTTTTAACGCTAATATTGAAAGTAAAGGATAATAACCTAAACTCTCATACCACTTATAAGCACGACTATTTTCGTCTTGCCTATAGACAAAAATCGCTTGATATTTTTCGGAAAACTCGCGTCTGGTAATTTCATCTAATTTACGGCCAATACCCTTGTTACGATATTCAGCTTCAACATGTGCTCCACTAACCCACAAAACATTTATAGAGTCTGCATTACCTAAGGAAAAATTTCTTGGCTCAAAAGGAATGGCTCCAATCAATTTAGTCCCGTCATAGGCTAATGATGCTGTCATATCATTATCAGCCCAAGTGTCATCTCGACGACTAGTATTATCTGATCTACGAATCAGATCAAGAACTGATTTTTGATCGGTATCTTGATAAATATGAAAATCCATTACTTATTTATCTTCCATATACACTTTTAAATAATAAATAAATTTTTCCATTGCCTCTAGAGACCCTAAACTAATTCGGATAACGTTTTCGAAAGGAGATTCAAATGAGCCCCTTATATATATATTTTGTTGCTCCATAAATAATACAATTCTATTTGAGTCTTCTCCTGACTCTAAAAATATAACCAAGCCATTAGTGAGTTCACCTCCATAATAACGCAAACCCAGTTTTTTTAACTCCTGATGAATATACTGTGCACCCTGTTTTACTTCCTGTACATGCCCCTCTCTTAACTCCTGATGATCAATAAAATATTCTGCTACCTGCATGGAAAGTGTATTAGACTCGACAATAGACCTAGATTTTGAAAAATAATTAATTAATTCAGGATCGCCAACCATAAATCCCAGACGAATAGCTGCTAACCCATATGCTTTTGAGAATGTCCTAAATACAATTAAGTTTTTAAAATCCTTTACTAGATCTAATACCGTAGGAGCGCCAAAATAATAATATGCTTCATCAATAACCAACAATATATTTTTTTTCATACATATTGCTGCAATTTTATTAATTTCATTAACAGAAAAACAGCTTTCTATAGGTAGATTAGGGTTAGGAATAAAAACAATTTTAGTTTTATCGTCAATCTGATCATATAAGCTTTTATCATTTGGCTTTAAAGAAGTTTTATTATAAGTAAATTTACGATATTCAACCTTATACATTTCTGCATATATCCAGTACATGGGATAAGTCGGATCAAGACATATAACATTATCACCTTCCTGAGTATACAGATCATATAAAATTCTAATTCCTTCTGTAATCCCTGCCGTAACAAAAATATGATCCTTATCTATATTCAGATTACCTGAAATTTTTTCGTATAATGATGCCGCATCTGGAGAGGCGCTTAGAGAAAAACCCTGAAATGATGAAAAAATATCGTTCAATACTTCTTGAGAGAAAGTTGATACTTTTTCATTTCGATCTAAACGTAGACCTCTCTCTAAATCCCTACCCTCAGATGTTTGATACCGGTCCATCTGTAATATATGATGTTTAAAATTAAAATTCACAACTCAACTTGGTTATTTAATCTATGATTTTCATTTTAAATTTTAGGATATGATTTTGTTAAGCACAGCTTTATTTGGTTATATCTAGAATATCTATCGACTTAAAGTGCTGAGCGTACTCCGGCATTAATGGTACAACAGGCTCATTCTTATTGTTGACACAATTAAAACAAATACTATCTTTTAAATTTCCTTCTATATGCCTCCTTCTAAAACTTCGATAGGTTTCATTATTCCATGCTTCTAACATAGATGTTTTATTTAGATCTGCAACAATAAGATCCTTTGAGTAATCTAGCACACAGGCTGACATATAACCCTCAGGAGTTATAGTAAAACCTTGAAATGGTTGAAAACATATATTACGTTTACCTCTACCCCGAGGATCATTAGCATTGATTTCCATCAACTCATTATTTTCATGCATATTTCCACACTGATTATTTAATGAATGAGGATCCCACTCATCAATGTAAGGCATAACAATATCTTTCAATAATTCCACTTCGTCTTTAGTCTTGTCTGTGTAAACCATTGTAACGTAGATTCTATAGGATAATTGCGACTCATCTCTATACCTAGAAACCCATTTTAAATTTTCAATCACCTTATCAAAATCATCTTTTTGATGAATTTTTGCATAGGTTTCTCTAGTTCCGGCACTAATTGAAAATTTTATGCTATCAAGACCAGCATCTAATGCCTGCTTAGCCCTAATAGGAGTAGCTAAAGCTCCATTTGTTGTAATAAATAAATATTCATATCCAATACCCTTGGCAAATTTAATATATTCAGGTAATTTATTAACCAAAAAAGACTCCCCTGTTGCATACAAACCAAGGTCTCTGACACCACAATCATAAGCTTCTTTTAATAACCTTTTGACCTTATCTGGTTTCATAGTTATTTTATTTTTGATTAGAGGGTTAGCACAAAAAACACAAGCATGATTACAACACGAGGTTAGATCAAAAAAAATTTCTTTAGGGAAATCTGGTGTTTCAGATATTTCTGCTTCTACAGCTCTTTTTTTTCTTTCTATAATTGTCATTTTCATTTTAAATTTTAAATTTTAAATTTTAAATTTTAAATTTTAGGATAAGATTTTGTTAAGCACAGCTTCATTTGGTGGTGCATAAATTGTAAGGGCAAATTTGCGTTGATTGTTTACAATATTTAAATACTCTTCAATACTTAAATTTCTTACTTTATTTAAGGTTAGCTTCATTTCTTTTGCAGTCTTACAACGTATTATTGAGTCACTAAACTTTTGATCCATTGGATCTAGATATAATAAATCATGCAGTTCTACATACACTGATATTCTTCCATACAACATCGATATGATACCACTAGAAGTAGAGTTAAAAATGGCAACATCACACCACTCAATCTGCTTTTCCATCTTTTCCTTAGTATCTACCCTAATATCACTAACATGTTTTTGAATTCGTTTTATACCTTCATCTTGGTCACTACTCCATCCAAATGGATATTTTCGAATGAGTAATTCACAATCATTAAAAACCCCTTCTAATTCATCCAGTAAATTAGCCAATATTTTCATCTCATAGGCCTGTCCTACAAGGATTAATATTTTAAGTTTTGACTCCGCATTTTTCCAGCCACTAGGAGATGGTAACAAATCAACATATCGACTGCTACCAACAACAATAACTTTGTCGTCATCTACTTCAGCTTCACGAAGCAACCATTTTTTCTCAGAATTTCCAGTTACAGTATAAAGTTGAGGTTTAGGTGAATTTGCTAAAGCATCACTACGCTTGCGATAATACATATGAAGGTTATTATGAATCGAATGGGAGTAACCCACAGTTTTTATATCCTTTGATTGCATTTCAACTGCCTTCAGAATTCCTCTTTCAATTGTTCTTTCTTCATACGGATAATATATATTCTTTACTGCTGCTGACTGTGACAACAATCTTTTAAATGCAAAAAGAACTTGTAGCTCTGTTAAAGGAAGGCGATTCTTGATTAAATACGAATAGAAGTTTCTAGAAAATTTTAAACATGTATATGAGCCTACAGTAAATAAAGGCAACTTTTTCTCTAAACTATTACATGCAATCTTAATCTTAATCCATACCCATAAGATTGCAATTACATTAACTGGAGACACTAGTTCACTAACTATTAAATGATCTTTACCTTCTATGTTTTTAGAATTTATATTACTTGTTCGGTGGGTCAAATAGATCCACATAATTTTTTTATCGTTTTTTAAACTAAGTTCGTCAAGCATATTTCCAAAAAAATGGTCAGGCCTATTACTATCAACCTCCCCTCCAACCTTTTGTGAAAAAACAAAAGTTCTTTTCTCTTTAATTATTTTTTTTAGAGATGATTTCCTAAATACAGTCTTAAAACTTCCTAAAAACAGAAACAACCACCTAACAAGATTAACAATAAACTGTTTTATATGTGAAATTGGTAAAAGCTGTACAAGCTTAGTATTATTGTCAACAATATAATCAAGATCGGGTTGCATCTCTTTAAAATAATCAACAACCTCTTCTGGACATGACAACAAAGTAATGCTGCTAATATTGTGTACCTTGCAATAATCTAAAACGGCAACCACAAAAATCATCGGATTATAAATAGGTGGCTCCCAAACATGAAATCTTGATCCAGGAACTAACCACCAATACGGAATAATATTAGATGCGACTTGACAAAGCTCTGCATGCCATTGTTCAATCTGTAATAACCATTGTTTCTGGTTGCTAACAATAAATTTTCTGATATCACAGTATTTCCAAGCTCCCATAGAAACTATTTTGTGGTTATAACTAATATAACAACCGCCAGAGCTGGTATCTAAACTGTTTGTAAAGTGTACCTTCAACAAAGTATAGCCTCTAGCTCTAAATCTATTTCAAGCACATCTCCATTTGCAACTTTTACCATGCTCTTGTAATCCTATAAATTTTGCATTGATTTTAAACTATTTGTTGACAATACTTGTCTTTACCCATTCTTCCAACTCATATAAATTATTTATAACTTGAATTCCGTGGGCTGCCATGTCATCTTTTTGTATGTTTCCACTTGGATCATAATATACAGAGGGCTTTCCCTCGTGTTTGGCAATCAAAGCTGTCGATGTGAATGGCATCGATATACATGCCTTAGTCTGTTGAATAATATTCAGAGCATCGAGGTCTGAATCAATAGATGTGTAATCTACTTTTTCACTCAACTGACTAATTTTTCTCAAATACATATCGTCAGAAAATTTACTTTTTCTTTTCATTTTATGCAGCATAGAAATATTTTGATTACTCAATACGTGATATATGTCACTCAAAAATTTACTAGAAGTATTGTATACATAATATTCGTTAGTTAAGCCTAGAAGTATGTATTTATCGTACTTAGTAGGAGTTACATCAAATACAGCTATTGAGTTAGATCGAGCCTCTATCTTTTCTCCTGAAGAACTAAACCATATTGGGCCAACCTCCTCTGTAACCATACTATTTTGACAAAGCCCTTTAATAAAATCTGCTTGTGATTCATTCCAAACTAAGTGATGTGACCAACTCATTAAATGCCAAGGATCTTGCAATGGATAACCATCTTTAGTTTTAAAAACCGCATCATTAGTAGAATAATAATAAAGCAAAATTCTTGAACCTTTAGCTTCTGCTAAATATGTCCATAATGGTCGAAAAAGTGCAAAAGAACAATGAAACAAATAATCCCTTGCTAAATCAACATCATTCGCTAAATCAACTATTTTCAACTTTAGCACTTCCTCCATTAAAAAACCATAAGAAGGTCTAAAAAACAGCCATACAAAACTATAAATCACTGTGTATGTAAAAAAACCCACATATTGCAATAATTGAAACTTCTTTAGTTTAGGCAGTACATCAGTTTGGATGATATCAATATCATCAAGTTTGAAATTAAGTATGCCGTCTACACTATGACAAATACTATTAATTTCTGTATTCCTATTTTTCCATTGCAAATACCAATTTACAATATTATGACTATTAATGTCAGTAGAGACATTGTTACTGGATAAAAGGTCAAAATATGCATATTTACCCAAGTGAGGCTGTTTCTTTAATAAGGAATAAATACTTAATAGCCCTTTTAAAACAACCCTACCCCAAGAAAGGAAGCCATGCATGTGCCACAATACAGCACAACCAAAATTATTTACACTGATACCATTCTCAATTAAAACAACCCTCCACTTTTTAGGTAAAGGGTGGCTAAGCGATCTCCCAGAACCAACACTACACAAAATAGACTTATTAAACGATAAGCCAAGCACCCTTGTAGTTAAATACTGACGAACTGACAACTCAACATCAAAGTCATCATAGCAAATGACCTTTCTTAACAAGTCCGCATCATTAAGTTTAGTCTTAGTTAAAGTATCTTTTAACCGCAATAAAAGTTCAAGATCGCCCTTACTTTTAAGCTTCTCATACCCTTTACTTGCAATTTTTATTTTAGACCTGTGTCTTTTATTAACTAGTGTAGTTATTACTGGAATATGCATAATCATACTTATTTAATTTAATAGATTTTTATAATTTAAAGCAAGAATATTACACATGCCAAATCATCGTTAATGACTTATCACTATCTTTAAAAGTATATTCTGACTCCTCCCTGATAAATCCAACACTCTTATATGCTTTTATTGCGGCAATATTTGCTGGATCAACCTCCAAAATAACCGTGGAAATGCCATATTTTTTACTCAGCCATTTTCCAGATGCTTTAATAACTTCAAACGCAACTTTCTTTCCACGATAGGCTTTATCCCCAATCAGAATTCCAAGTATTGCGTATTTACTTTGCCTGTCAATAGGCTCATATTTTATATTTCCTATATGCAGCCCTGTATCCAAACAAAAAATACCAAAAAACAAAGTATTTTTTGAATTATTTTTTTTTTCTATATACAGTTCTAGGTCTTCTAATGCTCTCATTTTAGTCGATGCCAAAATGTGAGTTTTAACATCTACACAATCAAACCAGCTAAGGTATCTGAGCGATGCATCTTTAACTTCGAGCTTCCTAAGTAAAAATCTTTCTGTTTTTATAGTGATTTGACTAACCTCCATATATAAATACAACTAATTAATTGCTTTTTGTGCTTTTCTGACCGTATAAGAATACTTCCACTTTTTTAAACAACCTTAAAACATGAGGGCTATATCCCTTTATGATAAATAACAAAATCTTTTGTTGAACAATGATTCTGACCTTCAAAATAACTGGAAATAAAATAATCTTGTATTTTTATTGTTTTATTTGCTTTTTTTGAGATTTTTTTATAGGAATATTTAAATCTTTCTTTTAAGAGCAATTTATACCCAGAGTCAGTAGAGCCAATCCAATCAAAAAAAGGCTTAATATCCACATATTGACTAGCATATAAAGCATAAAGTTCTTTAGCATTATTTTTTGTAATTCTTTTATGGCGAATTTCCCTACTTAAATGATCTCTAACTTTAAGATACCCATGTCTTTCTAATCTAAGCAGATCATGAATGCTGTAAAAAACACTAGATCCCGCTCTTTCATATTGATCAAACGTATGCTGTGTCTTTTCAGGAGCGAAGCCGTACTTTAACATATTGTGATTTTGCCTCCATGGGTCCCATCGCACATAATTACTCAGATATATGCCTTTGATCTTGTTAGCCTGTTTTAAATCCGGATAAGTGTAATGAAA
>ENA-OREN01002720-OREN01002720.1-marine-metagenome-genome-assembly--contig:-NODE-2720-length-17399-cov-3.021129_pt1 | contig 17399 bp, 18 predicted proteins | sample MGYA00248624_ERZ508555 | MGnify/ENA primary metagenome ERZ508555 (study PRJEB26222, sample SAMN06267773) | marine metagenome | isolation source: Saanich Inlet, British Columbia, Canada | place...
GCCGTTTACGAGCACCCACCGAATCCCCTCCGGCGGATTCCGTTCCTGGTAGGTGGCGCGATCGTTGACCGTGGAGTGGTCGAAGATGGTGATGTCCGCCCAGTAGCCAGGCTGGATTCGACCTCGACCGGAGAGTCCAAATCGATCCGCCGGAACCGCCGTCATCTTCTTCACTGCAGTCGGGAGATCGAATAGCCCTTCGTCTCTTCCATATTGGCCCAAGACCCGCGGGAATGCTCCGACCAGCCGAGGGTGCGGGACACCTCCGTCTTGGGGGATTCCATCACTGCCGATCATCGCCCGCGGATGTGCAAGCACCGTGCGCATCTCGTTCTCGTCGATCTCAAAAATTACACACACGGTTTCGTTCGCGCGGGGGCCGGCAATGATCTTCCGGGTCACATCTTCGGGACGGCAACCCTCGGCGGTCGCGATCGCAGGCACACGGCGACCTTCGAACTGCGGAAAATCCGGGCAGTGGACGATCTGTACGAACTCGAGTCGGGCCACGTCGACATTAGCGGGGTCGAAGTACTGCTCGAACGGACCTGATCCTGCCGTGTACGGATACACGTCAAAGCCGATATCGAGGCCCCCTTGATGCGCTTCGTCGATCCTGGCGAGCGCTGGTGCCACGAGACCCCAGTTGCTCTGACCGGCCGTCTTGAGATGTGAGATCTGCAGCCCTGCACCTGATGCACGAGCAATGGTCAAGGCCTCGTCGATAGCGTCGATCAAACCAGCTCCCTCGTCGCGAATATGGGTGCAATACAGTCCGCCGCTATCGGCGGCGGCGGTTGCGATCTCGACCAGGTCCTCGACGACGGAGGATCTGCCAGGTTCGTAGATCAACCCGGTCGAAACACCGAGCGCACCCTCCTCCACCGATCGACGTACATGATCAACAACCTGTGTTCGATGCCGACGGTCGGGCCGACGATCAACCTGCAGATCGACATGCCGGCTCACGGTATTGTGGCCGACGAACGTGGCCATGTTCGGGCCGATTCCTTGTGCACGAAGCGTCTGCGCATACGTGATGAACGAGTCCCAGGGGCCATCGGTTGAGAGAACATCTGGCGACGTCTGCCCCGGGCGATGCGGGAACGCGCTGAAACCGCAGTTGCCGCAGATGACGGTGGTGACACCCTGAAGGAGTTTTTCACGGTTGAAAGGATCTCGCCTGAGTTGCATGTCGTCGTGGGTGTGTGCGTCCACGAATCCCGGAGCCACTACCAGCCCAGCCGCATCAAGGTTTCGTTTCGCTGCGCCCACCTCGCCGACCACGAGGAACCGACCGCTCGCGATTCCCACGTCGGCAACCCGAGGAGTGCCACCGGTGCCATCGACAACCAAGCCATCACGGATCGCCAGATCGATCATGCGAAAGACACCAAGCTTCGAGCCGTCACCCAATCGCTGCGATCATGCATCTACTACACCACCCTCGGTCCGGCGTCACGATCCTCGTAACCTATTCCCAACAGCGAGGAGGCATCGGAGAGATTTCGGCCAACCACTGCGGGCACGATGGCGGTGGGTAGGCGAACACGGCGATCCAGGCCGATTTGGAAGATGCGCTGATCGACGTGTCGATGACCGCCATACGGTGGATCTCCGCAGCGGTGAGACCCCCAGCTACCAGCGATTTGGGTCTCTATGACTCTCCTTTGCCGAACACCGAAGGTCAGTCGGCGGAACAACTCTTGTCCGTCGTTCCAACTGCTTGTCGAAACATCCCTAGTCTGAGACGACACAACGGAGGTTCCACCAATGAAGCTCGGTCGAGTCCGCCATCGTGCGGCCGTACATCTCGCCCGTATCGAGGACGGCCACGCCGTTCTACTCGAACCAGAGTCAGATACGCCACGCGCCGACGTCATGGTCGACGCCATCGCAACACGAGCCGAACTCGACGGTGTCGGCCCCCGAGTATCACTGGACGAGGTTGAACTTCTGGCGCCGGTTCGACGCCCAGGCAAGATCCTCGCGATCGGGTTGAATTACGCCGACCACGTCGGAGAGTCCGCAATGGAACTGCCAAAGGCGCCGCTGATCTTCTCCAAGCCATCGTCTGCGATCGTCGGTCCGGGCGAACCGGTGCGGTGGGCGGGTGCGGACTGTCGGGAAGCCGACTATGAAGCGGAACTCGCCGTGGTCATCGGGTCGACGGCAACCGGTGTGGTCGACAACCCGCTCGAACACATATTCGGGTACACCTGCTGCAACGACTTCTCCGCTCGTGACGCACAGTTCGGTGATGGGCAGTGGGTGCGCGGCAAGTCGTTCGACACGTTCTGTCCGCTCGGCCCCTGGATCGTCTCTCCCGACGAGTTCGGCGACCCCCAAGACCACACGATCGGGATCGACGTCACCGACCCTGCCGGAGCGACGGCTCGACTACAAGACGGTAATACCAGCGACATGATCTTCGGCGTCGCCGAGATCATCACCTATATTGCTCGGTTCATGACACTCGAACCCGGTGACGTCATCGCCACCGGTACCCCCAACGGTGTCGGGTTCGCTCGCAAACCGCCTCGGTATATAGGAGACGGCGACGTGATGACCGTGTGGATCGATGGGATTGGCGAGTTGACCAACCCATGTGTGGTCGACTGATGACGACCGACGGCACACCCGTACGACTCCGCACCGCCCACTGGTACGACGGGCAAAGTCGCGACAACTACATCCATCGGAGCTGGATGAAACGTGGCTTGCCCGACGATGTGTTCACCGGTCGACCGATGATCGGGATTTGCAACTCGGCGTCCGAGCTCGCACCGTGCAATCAACATCTCGACCAACTGGTCGAGCATGTCAAGCGAGGGGTGTGGGAGTCGGGCGGCGTGCCCCTCGAGTTCCCGGTCACATCTCTCGGAGAGACCCAGATCCAGCCGACGTCGATGTTGTTACGAAATCTAATGGCCATGGATGTGGAGGAGTCGATCCGCGCCAACCCGATCGATGGCGTCGTCTTGCTGGCCGGGTGCGACAAGACGACCCCGGCAATGGTGATGGGCGCTGCGTCGGTCGACCTTCCCGCCATCATGGTGACCGGCGGTCCGATGCTGACCGGCCGGCACGAGGGCCGCGCCCTCGGCTCCGCCACCGATATGTGGCGGATGAGTGAGGAGGTACGGGCAGGCACGCTGAGCGAGGAAGAGTTCCTCGCAACAGAATCGGTGATGACCCGCAGCGCCGGTCACTGCAATCCGATGGGCACGGCATCTACGATGGCATCGATGGTCGAGGCACTCGGCTTCACGTTGCCGGGCAATGCCGCGATTCCCGCGCCTGACGCCCGCCGCTCTCGCCTCGCCCACCTGAGCGGGCGTCGCATCGTTGAGATGGTGTGGGAGGACCTGTGCCCGTCGGCGGTTCTCACCCGGCCGGCCTTCGAGAACGCAATTCGGGTGCTGTCTGCCGTGGGTGGGTCGACCAACGCCGTCATCCATCTGCTGGCGATCGCCGGGCGCGTCGGAGTTGATCTCACACTTGATGATTTCGACCGGGTCGGGTCCCACCTTCCGTTGCTCGCCAATGTCATGCCGGCAGGCGAATTCTTGATGGAGGACTTTTTCGAGGCCGGCGGGATCCCCGCAGTGATGGCAGAGCTCGCCGACGTGCTCGATGGCGACGCGTTCACCGTCACCGGTCGGCCTGTGCATGAACACTGGGTCGGACACACAAGCTGGAACCGCAAGGCGATCCGAACGATGGCCGACCCGATCATGCCAGAGGCCGGCATTGCGGTATTGCGCGGCAATCTGTGTCCGCAGGGTGCAGTAGTCAAACCGTCTGCCGCATCGCCAGAGTTGCTGACTCACACCGGACCAGCCCTAGTGTTCGACACGATCGAGGACTTCAAGGCGCGCATCGATGATCCAGACCTCGATGTCACCCCTGACACCGTCATGGTGTTGCGGGGATGCGGCCCGAAGGGCTACCCGGGCATGCCAGAGGTCGGGAACATGCCGCTGCCCGCCAAACTGCTCAAGCAAGGTGTGACCGACATGGTGCGGATCAGTGACGCCCGCATGAGTGGTACCGCCTTCGGCACCACCGTTCTGCACACCGCGCCTGAGTCGACGATTGGAGGCGCTCTCGCCCTGGTCCATACCGGCGACATGATCACACTCGATGTGCCCGGGCGCCGACTCACTCTCGACATCGACGACGCCGAACTCGATCGCCGCCGGGCTGACTGGCAAGCACCCGCACCGATTGCCACGCGCGGCTGGTACCGCCTCTATATAGACCACGTCACGCAGGCTGACACCGGGTGCGACCTCGATTTCTTGATCGGATCGAGCGGTTCCGTCATCTCGCGGGAAAGTCACTGATCCTCGTCAACCCTCATATCGGCTATGACTAAGAGCGTGCTCCAATAGGCAACACGGTCACTCACGAAGCCGTCAGGGAAGCTGGGTTCGCCGCGATCGGTCCCTCCTATCGGAGCGCGCTATCAGCGGCCCGGTTGACTTGTTCGGATCGCCTTGTTGGCGACTTTCTTGGTGACAGGCGGGTCTGGGGTAGAGGGGTAGAGGGCGGTGATGCGGATCAGGTTGTAGACCGCTGTGGGCATATACAACCAGGCTCGGTTGCGGTCTTGGCCGATGTAGCGGAGCTTGCGTCCTCCGGCGATTGTTTTGACCCAGCCGACGGGCTCCTCCACGCGTTTGGGTCTTCGCTGCGAGACGTGATGGCTGGCGTGTCGGATGGTACGCCCGTTGATCACTGAGCGTCGGTTGGTGGTCTTGGGTGCGACAACCCCCTTAGCTAAGCGGTAGGCGCTCGGTACCTGATGGTGCACGGCAAGTCAGTCGTAGGCAACAATGAACACACCGGCAAACTTCCCGGTCGGGTGCTCGCTGCCAGAATCGCGCCGCATCATGTTTGACACGACGCGGACTTGAGCCGTCAGGTAATCCGTTTGCCGCGGTCGGCAGCGCCGGCGTAACCGATCTGCTCCTGCAAGGCGATCATATGGCGAGCGTTCTCGACGTCGCCGTCTGCCATCACCTCGGCGGCCGGCTGCAAGTGCTGGAAGTGGCCGAATCGATCCTCGCCGGCGACGAGATGGGCAAACGTTGTCTGGCCGGACACCTGCTTCATCGACGGCGTGACATACCGAATCGCCAGTCCGATCCGACGGTGTGCCGAGGAATTCGGGTTCGAGGCGTGGAAGAGGTGACCGTGATGCAACGACATGTCGCCCGGTTCCAGAACCGCGTCAACAGCTGCGACCTCGTTCACCTTGAGCGAGATCTCCTGACCTCGCGACAACATGTTCGACTCATCGAACGTATCCCTATGACCGACGATCTCACGCTGGTGACTGCCCGGGATGAACCGCATGCAGCCCTGATCCGGCGTGGCCGCAGTTAGCGCCACCCACGCCGTCACCTCCGACGCGCCGTCATACCCCCAATATGTCAGATCTTGGTGCCAGCTGACGAAGGTCGGCGTCTCGGGTTCCTTGATAAAGAAGTTGGCGCCCATGACCAAGAGATCCTCACCCAGGATCGCCTTGACCGGCCCTAGTAGTGACGGGAGACGCATGATCTCGTCGACGAACGGGAGCACGCTGTTGGCGAATCCCTTCACAATCCTGCTGGCAACAGCGTCTTCTGCATAGGCCGCCTCGACCGATTCAAACATCGCTCGATGCTCGGCTGCCCGAACGGTGGTCATCACCTTGAGCGGGAAGATGTAGCCGTCACGCTCGTACGCCTGTCGTAACTGCATGTGCGCCACACTCCGTGTCGCCGTGTCTACGACTCGCGGAGTGCCTGTTCGGCCGCCGCCAGGGTCTGCTCGATCAGGGCGTCGTCATGTGCAGCCGACACGAACCATAAGCCTCGACTGGTCGGCCTGACTCCGTGGTCTTGGAGGCTCTCAAGAAAGCGGGCGAGCAACGCACCATCCGAGTTGGCCGCAAAGTCGGATGGCGACGAAGGTGGCTCGGGTCTCCCGAAACGGGTCTGGCACAGGCCACCGCCGACGTGATCGACCGCAAGTTCGACATTGAGGCTCTGACCGAGTTGGCGCAGACCATCGATGAGACGTCGCGTGAGGCGCTCTATCTCGGGATACGGGTCGGTATCGATCAGCACACGGAGGGTTGCGATCCCGGCTGCTACCGATGAGACACCTGTGTTGTAAGTACCGGAATGGTTGACCTCTCCGCGGCCGACGCCGGCCAGTAGCTCGGTGGTGGTTCCGAGCACGGCGAGCGGGAATCCCGAGGCAATCGCTTTGGCATAGATCGAGATGTCTCCATGGATGCCATACAGGCCTTGGGCGCCGGTCAGTCCCAGTCGAAACCCCGTGATCACTTCGTCAATGACGAACAGAGCATCATGCTGGTGACACAACTGCTTGACGCTCTCCAGATAACCGGCCGACGGCGGAATCAGGCCGGTGTTGCACATCACCGGCTCCATCAGCACGCAAGCGACATCACCGGACTCAAGAGCCTGGGCGACCTGCCCGATGTCGTTCCACTCACACAGGATCACATCGGCGGCAGCTGAGACAGACTGCCCCGAAGTAAGCGGGACGAGCCCCATCGGCTCGGGGGTCACGCCCATGTTCACGAACAGCGGATCGAGCCAACCGTGGTAGTGGCCAATGAATCGTACGACCTTGTGACGTCCGGTCGTTGCCCGGGCGATCCGGACGGCCAACAGACCCATCTCTGTTCCGCTCATGCCGGTCCGGATGCTCTCTATCCACGGCAAGGAGTCGACGAGAGTTTCCGCAAATTCGGCTTCGAACCGGTTCTGCCCAGCGAAGAGCTGGCCGGTCGAGAGCGAGCGCTGGACAGCGGCGGTCACTGCCGGGTGGTTGTGACCGAGCACCATGGGGCCCATGCCGGCGGCGTAGTCGATGTAGACGTTGTCGTCGACATCCCACAGCAGAGCGCCGTCACCACGTGCGAACGTCAGAGGTACCGGCGTTCCGTGCAAACGGACATTCGAGTTGACGCCACCTGCAATCACGGCCGAGCGCCGTGCGTGTTCTGCTCGGCTCTGGTCGTAGCGGCGTTTAGTCCCGGGTACCATTTGCCACCTTCGTACTCGTTAGTGATGTAGGACGAACTCGTCAGGGTTGATCATTCACTCACACGCATAACACGGTCGCATCGGTGATCAGTCCTAGAGTTCTCCCGATCAACCTTGTCGACACCATACCATCTACCGCAATATCAGTTTCAGCCTTTGGAACCACGTCCTGAATCCTCCGCAATTGACGCACGGAAACCAACGGTCGACGACTAGTTGGAGAGCATCTGGAGTGCCGATGTTGTCGGTCGTCTGAGCATCAGACACTCGGCAGCCGGTTTGCGGTCGTACTTGTGTTCACAGGGACACGATCTCGTCTCGGACCGATATGAGGACGAGTTGGATGTGACCATCAAACGAATTTCCAGTATCGGCACCAGTGGCGGGCAGGAGATGCTGTCCTCTGGGACAACCAGCGGGTGCTGCTCGGCTACGCGCCGTGCGACATGGCAGCTGAGACCCGACTCATGCACCGCGCCACCTTCCAGGAAACCGAGCCAATCTGGTCGACGATGCGTTGACCTCCAGATGTTGACCAAACTGCGGTGACTCGCTCTACTCGTCGCTGGTAGCCAAACACACGACGAGGTCGTCACGGATCACCGGCGGCCGTCGCTTCACCGCCATCACCCAGGCCTCGTAGGGGGCCTGTATCTCCTCGAGAACCTGGCCGCCGGTAGTGACCACCATTCCGAGCAGTTGACCTGCTTCGACCTTCGCTCCACTCACCAGATCCGTCACGAACATGCCGGCGTGGCGAACGGAAATCATGTCACGATCCAAATCGCCATCTCCGGTGACGTGGATCGCGGCGCGAGCCGGATCGGGTGGTGCGATAGCCACCATGTCCATCATGGCGAGTACACGTTGAACGCCCGCAACGTAGGCTTCGACCGAGGCGGGACTCATCGACCCACCGCCCGAACACTCGACGTATATGGCCTGATCGACGACACTGACGGTGCGGCCTTCGGAGCGACCGGGATGACGCCACAACAAATCTGCGCCGAAGGCCAACGCGGCCTGTTTTGCGAGGCTGTCGGTCGAGGCCATATCTGCTTGGTAGCCGGCTATAAATGGCATGTCGTAACCCTGTCCAGACGTGTGAAGATCGATCAACAAGTCTGCGCCGGAGAGCACTTCAGTGTAGATGTGGTGGGCGAGCTGTTGGGTGGGACGACCGATCGAATCGCCCGGAAACACGCGGGCCAGGTTTCCCCCGTCGATGACGCTCGTGCGACTGTCAGTCTTGAACGCCGCCTCGTGACAGATGGGGACGACGTCGACACTGCCGCGGGTCAAACGGGTGTCGTCTGATGCCAACCGGCCCGCTGCCAGCACGCCTTGGGTCTCGTCGCCGTGGACGCCACCAAGGATCACAACGCGCGGGCCTGGTGCGGCGGCTTCGGCAGTCCAGACATCGAATCCGCCGGCGGTGCCAGCCGAGACCCTTCGATGCATTTGGTTGATCATCGTGAGGCTCCGGGTTCAGCGAGGACGGATTGGATGTCATCGGCGTTGATATGACGGGGACGGTTGCCCTCGCCGAGTCCTGCGGCCGATACGGCGTCTTTGCGTCCGGTCCCGAACAAGATTACGACCACATCGTCGTCTGTCGATAGTTTCCCACGTTCCAGGTCGCCCAGAACCCCCGCCGGTGCGGTCGCACTCGCTGGTTCGACGAACAGCCCCTCTTGAGGGGCGAGGATCCACCGCGCGTCCAAGGCCTGTTGGTCGGTCACCCTCGACCGCATGTCTTCGGCGGCGTAACGGCACCGGTGAGAAACGCCAGCGATCCTTGGTCTGCCAACATCCTCGCGATCCTCTCTACCACGGTTTCCGCTCCCTCGAACGCTGTGCCCAGTTCGGTGACAATGCTCGCTCGAGCACCCTGGCCAAGCTCTACTTCAACCTGCCATCGACGATTCCGGAGACGTTGAGAAACATGACGAGGACATCTGCTCGAGCGCCATAGCCGCGATAGCCGCGATAGCCGCACAACCATTGCCCGAGGATGTGCCGCCGGCCCAAGCAGTTCGCCCCTAGCAATGATCGCTATCGACAAAATCGCCATTCAACACTTGAGTGAGCCCGTGGGATTCTGATATTCGGCCTTGAAGTAGACCATTGGGCCAGCAGGCTGGGTGAGTCGTGCACAAGTCGCGTTCAGGAGCGGAGTGTCGTCCTCTCCGTGGCTGACGGACTAGTAGGAGAGTAATGAAATTGGAGTTTTGCCAACCGGAATTGTCCGAGCGTCTAAGCGAGAGGGCAGAAGATCACCCAAAGAACCGGTTTGCCATGGCCCGTTGATTCTCGTAGATCGAGCCTTGGCTGGGTGCCGGGGGAAGCGGCATTCTGACCGGCCCAGCCGTCACCCGCGGTTCGATCGTGGCCTCACCAGCAACGATCATCTGGTCGAACTTGGCGAGATCGTCGACAGGATGAACCAGCGGAAACGCATCGACTGCACCGAACTGGAACAACAACAGATTACGCGAGCGAGTTGATCGATTGGGTGCCGAGCCGTGCACGGCGCGCACGTGATGAAAGGTCATCGAACCCGCAGACCCAACCAACTCGACTGCCGACGAGAAATCAATCGGGCTCCCGATCGGGTCGATCGCTCCACAAAAGAAACCATTCGCATGGTGGTCATGGATCACGCCGCGGTGACTTCTGGGCACCACACACAGAGGTCCATTGGTCTCATCAACATCGTCGAGCATGACCCCGACTGCGACCAGATCATCATTGGTGTGTGGATAGAACGCCCAGTCCTGGTGCCACTCGACAGCCGAGCCACCAGCAGACTTCATGTTCAGCTTGCTGGCATGGAAACGAACTCCAGGTCCAATCAGTTGACTGAGAATCTCGATCATCCCAGGGTGGCGAATCAGAGCCGCCACACTCGGCATGACGGCATCAGGGTCCTTGATCCGCCTCACGTTTGGTACAGCCGGCGTATGGCCGTCTTCGAGGTCATACACCGCGTCATTCTCCGTCACCCCTGATGCCCTGGCGACCAGTTCGGCCAGCTCGCGCCGTATGGCCTTGAGCTCCGCCTCGGACAGGACATTCGGAACGACTAGATAGCCCTGCTCCTGATACAAAGCTACGGACACGGCTGCGTTGATTGATTGACGGGAGCGGCTCACTGGAGTGGTGTCGGTGCTAGGTCAGATCGTTTTGGAGAGTTCATCGAGAGTTGCCGTGTGTCGTAGACGGTCGTAACAGGCTGGACTACTAGTTTGTAGTGGCTCCGCCGAAGATTCTGGATGAACGCGTGACCACGAATCACGATCGACGCGCTGGGCTCTGTTCGCTGGCAGCGCATCGGTCTCGGCCTGGCCTCGATGCGGCCGTGGTCGTTCTCTATCCGGTTGTTGGCGTACTGCTCAGTGTCGTGAGCTGCTTTCGGGATCAGATCATCGATGACACGAAGCAATGGCGCTGCAAGGTCGGTCTTGATCTCGCTGGGTTGACCGTGGGCAGCGAGCGGGCGCACGAAGAACGTTGTAGCGGAACCGATATTGCGCCGTTTCGACACAAACACATCGATGACGTGGCCGTGCTGATCCACGGCACGGTACATATAACGCCACACACCAGCTCCCTTCACATAAGTCTCGTCCACAAACCAGCGGTCACCCACGCTATGCCGGCAAGGTCTCGCAGTGGCGGTGAGTAGCGGGGTGAAGCATTGGACCCACCGATAGATGGTCACGTGGTCGACTTCGATTCCGCGTTCATCGAGGAGCTCTTCGATGTGGCGATAGAACAACCCGTAACTCAGGTACCAGCGCACAGCCAACATGATCACCTCTGGCGGGAACCGGTACCAGGCCAACGAAGAGAATTCATCACAGTTACGAAGTTTCACCTCAACACGTTCACTGCTCGACACCCAATCCGTCAACGCAACAGTTCCTAGACACTCGGCTGCGGTGATGTTGATCCCCGCTGATCGTTTAGCGTGATGGATCGCGTCGAACAACGCGAGTTCTGAGGCATCTGTGATGGGCGAGCCCAAAGTCTGGCAGCCAGTACGAATCGGAATCGTCGGTGCGGGAGCATTCGGGCAACTACATCTGGCGACGGTTCAGCATCTGGCCGAAGCGCAATTGACCGCCGTGGTCGACCGCGATCATACAAAGCTGCATCACCTGCCGAGCACGGTTGGTTGCTGGACTGATTTGGAGGCGGCGCTCGCTGCGGACGTAGCTGATGCTTGGATTGTCGCTTGTACCACGGCGCAGCATGTACCGGTCACCGAGCGCCTGCTGCAGGCCGGATCCACTGTGTTGCTCGAGAAGCCACTCTCCCTGGATCTCAAGGAGGCCGAACGTCTGGCGCCTCTGGTGCGACCGGGTTCGGCAAATCTAATGCTCGGACACGTGCTGCTGTTCAACAGCGAGTTCCGCTCACTCCAGAAGGAACTGACCGGCCGGGGCCAAATCCGACTCATCTCCTGTTATCGGATGCGGGCGGCAACGCAGCTGCCGCTGTATCCAGGAGAAAGCCCGTTTCATCTCACCATGGTGCACGATCTCTACTGCGTGCAGACCTTGATGGACCGCCGCGATCCAGTCACCATGACAGCGCAACAAGGGCGCTCGCAAAACGGCGCGGTCGATTTGGCACTCGCACAGTTTCGTTGGGAAGACGGCGCGCTCGCGACGTTCACGTCAGGACTTGTCACACCGCCCGGGTTGCCTGAGCAGGGTTTTGATCGAATGGAGGTATTCGGCCAAGGTTGGACCGCACGACTGCTTCCGAATCCGAGGCCGATCCAACTCTGGGATGACAAGGCCCGATCGCCACTGCAGACTGAAGTTCTGACCGACGCGTCCGGCACCACCGGCATGCTCGCCGAGGAACAGCGCTCATTCTGTCGTGTTGTGCGCGGTCAACAATCGGTGCCGATCGGGGCGCGCTACGAGGATGCAATGCAGTTGATGCGTTGGCTTGATCAACTCGAGCGGCTCGCTGAGGGATAAGCGATGGCGAGATCTGCAGATGCTCACTCTCACCTGTTCTCGGGCGGCTATCGCGGCTCTTTCGCCGGCCGCCCCGGCGTCGTCGTCGACGAAACGTCGTGTTACGTCTCGCTGATGGCCGATCATCAGGTCCAGGCGGCACTGATCGTTGGCTATCAGGACCACGCCTGGTGTGCCGAGAACAACTCCTACCTAGCCGAGATTTTGCCGCTCAATGAATGGATGCGGCCGGTTGCCTTCGTCCATCTCAACCGCGAACTATCGGTCCCTCACCTGGTGGCTCTGCAACGGCAAGGATTTGTAGGAATCAGCCTGTACGTGTTCGGTGACGAAGGCAAACTGGGACTGGCCAGGATCTCGTCGACTTGCTGGGCGTGGCTTCGGGCCCACAACTGGCTGGTCAGCGTGAATTCGAGCGGCCCGATGTGGCAGACCTGGTACCCGATCCTCGACCGGCACCCAGATCTACGCCTGTTGGTTTCGCACCTTGGTCTGCCAATGCGTCAGGTGGAAGCACCGCCGCCGGCCACCGCTGTGAAGGCTTTGACAGACGTTCTGGCGTTGAGTCGATGGCCGGGACCGCGCGTCAAGCTGAGCGGGTTCTACGCACTGAGTGAACCAGGACACGACTTTCCACATCGAGCAGCGTGGCCGTACGTCACTGCCCTCATCGCCCATTTCGGGACACGTCGATTGCTCTGGGGATCTGATTATTCGCCGTGCCTCGACAGTGTCAGTTTTCCGCAGACATTAGCCATCCTGCAGTACCTGCCCGGCCTGACCGCCGCAGACCGTGCTGCCATCGGTGGTGAAAACTTGCTTGAGCTGCTCGATCAGGTTCGCAGCTCACCGCTGAGTGACCAGTGATGTCAACCGACGACGATCGTCCGTTGGCAATCTTGGGTCGCGTGCTGATCGATCGGACCGTCATCGACGATGGTGTCGTGATTCTGCTCGGCGACAAGATTCTGGAGGTGGGCCGTCGCGGCCACGTCGATATCCCGGCGAACCCGCGCCGTCTTGACGTCCCCGACCGGATCATCTCGCCTGGATTCATCGATGTCCACATTCATGGGTCGGGTGGGTGCCATGCCGAGGACGACCCTGTTGGCATCGCCCAACATGTTGTGAGTGGTGGATGCACCTATTTCTTGCCGACACTGATGACGAACGAGCTGTCAGGGATGGTCGATTCGCTGGTTGGGATCCGTGAAGTCTCCGGTCCCATCAACAATGGTGCCACCATCGGAGGCGCCCACCTTGAGGGACCATTTCTCAATCCGCTGTATGGCGCCCAACGTGGCGAGTTCGTCCTCGAGGGACGTCCCGATGTTGTCGAAATGCTCATCGAAGCTGCGGGTCCAGCTCTCGCAATGGTCACGATCGCCCCAGAACGATTGAGAGCGATCGACGCCATCAAACGATTTGTTGCCGCAGGTGCTGTCGTGTCACTCGGCCATTCGAACGCAACACCAGCGGATTATTCGGCGGCTCGAAGCGCTGGTGCCACGCACATCACTCATCTCTTCAACGCAATGGCACCCAGTCGACTGCCCGAAACGAGTGATTACGACGGTGTCAGGCAAGTCGGTTTAGAGGAACTCGCACTCATCGACGAGGATGTCACAGCGGACATTGTTTGCGATTCGGCCTCAGCCCACGTGAACGAAACCTTGGTGAAGCTCGCTCTGCGGTGCAAAGGTGGCGCCAAGCTCGCTTTGATAACCGACTCGATGTTCGCCACTGGCCTAAAACCCGGCAGGCATCGGATGAGTGATGGACAGGACTTGGTAACAAGAACCGGTGAAGACGTGGCACGACTCACATGTGGTTCGCTGTGCGGGAGTGTGATGTCGATGGCGAACGCTGTCCAGAACCTTGCAACCGTTGCCTCGCTTCCAATCGAAGTCGCTCTGGTGATGGCGACGGAGGCGCCCGCCAGGGTGCTCGGGATATTTTCACGCAAGGGCAGTCTTGCGCGGGGCAAGGACGCTGACATCGCTATTCTCGATCCGGAGGGCAACGTCGAGCACACTCTTGTTCGGGGTCAGCTGGCGTACTCGACCGAATATGGTGCTTTTCGGTGACCGACGAGCAGACGATCTCCGATCTTCGTGACCTGTTCCCTGTCGTGGATCATTGGACCTATCTCTACAACGGCAGCATCCATCCGCTCGCCCGGCCGGTGGTTACGGCAATGAACGACTTCATCAATGAATGTGCGAACGGGGGCGAGGCCTCTTTTCCCCTCGGACACGAACGGTTCCTCTTGCTGAAGGACGGGCTGGCGCAGTTGCTCCACGCCAAGTCAGACAACATCGTGATAACCGACTCCACTACTGCAGGTCTCAATCTCGCTGCACAGATTCTCGCCCCAACGCCCGAGCAGAATGTTGTGCTCACTGATCTGGCTTTCATGTCGAACACCTATCCGTGGCTCGCTAGTAAAGCAGCGATTCCCGATGTCCGGTTCGTCGAACAACGCGCTGGACGTGTCGCTCTCGAAGACATCAAAGCGCAGATCGACGTCCACACCGCATGTGTGTCGGTATGCGCTGTCACGGTCGGAAGCGGTTTCCGATATGACCTCAAACAACTGACGAACATGACTCGCTCTTCCGGAGTTCCACTCATCGTCGACGCTGCGCAAGCACTGGGTCTCATTAATGTCGACGTTGGGGTGACACCGATCGATTTCTTGGCCGGCACGGCAAGCAAGTGGTTGATGGGACCGGCAGGTGTCGGATACCTCTACCTCTCCGATGAGCATCTAGGCGCGACCCCACCCAATGTCGGCTGGATGTCAGCATCGAACGTCGACGAGTGGGACGTACGCCATTGCGAGCTTCACGACGGTGCCAGCCGATTCCAAGGTGGCATACCCAATCTTGTCGGCATCGTCGGAGCTCTGGCCGGGATCGATCTGTTGAACGAGATCGGTAGGCCGTTCATCGAACGGCGAGTAAACGAGCTGACTCAATACCTGCTGGACGCCCTGATCCGATTGGGCGTTGACATCTGGACGCCGCTGCATGCCGCCGAGCGAGCGGGCATCGTGTTCTTCAGAATTCCCGGGTATCGAGAAGCTCAGCTCGAACTTAGATCCGAGCGGATCTATTGCGGCAGCTTCCTCGGCGGGATCCGTTGCGACCCGAACTTCTACAACACCGAAGAAGAACTCGACCAGTTTCTGGAGGTCATCAGGAGGCATGTCCGCTGATCAGACTTCGTCCGACGACCTGCCCGTTCGGCTCGCATATCAGTCGGCCAAGAAATCTTTGACAATCTCGCCCCAGTTCTCTGTCATGTCCATCTCGACGTAATAGGCGCCGAAGTACTCGAGTGGCGTGAAGTCCGAAAGGTCGTAGATCGGCGAGGGGTTGAACTGGACGACACCGTCGCCTGCCCTCCGAACGTGCACGACTTGGTCCGTTGTGGTCCTCGTCAGGTCGATCAGTTGCATCACGTCGAGGCCGTTTCCGTCGACGCTGGGGATCACCTTGAGCCGCCAAATGGGATCGTCCGACGGCATCTCGTCCTCCGTGGCCTCACGATGCATCGTTGACCGCAGGCTCATGAGGGTGGTCCCGCCGACGATCGTGTTGGTGTACATGACCCGCTCGGCAAACCCAATCTCGAAGTCTGCATACACCTTCGGCGTGCCGTAGATCTCCCGCCCAGCGGGGATACTGGACTTGGAGTTGAGGAAGGCGACGGCCGTGAACCAGCCCTCTTGTCCCTTATAGGTGCACTTAACAGAGAGAGCACTCTCGTCGAACGCTCCGTAACTTGCCGACCACGGCACCGCCAGGCCTAGAGCCATACACATGCCGTCCTCGCTCGGCTCAAAGCACTCCGGCAAGACCCTGTCGATAGCGTCGAGACTCGCTCGAAAGTAGACGGACTGGAACTTGGCGTTGCGATAGCGTGCCGGTGGCATCGGGAAGTACGTTGAGAACGCCGGCATGGACGTGATCTGGTTGAGAGGAATCGTCACCTTGCACACCTCACTCATCGTTGACTGGGACACGATAACTCAAAGTTGTTTCAGCCGGGTATGGGCCTTCAGTCCGCCGTTTAGGGCCGTGAGATGATCGTTCGTTGCGTTGGGCCATCTGCCTCGAAGAATGATCTTCCCGTTGATCAGATAGGGAACACTCCCACCTGATGGACGTTTACGGCCAACCGCTCGACCGATCTGGACTGCTGGCCCACGTTGGCCAACTGTCGCAGGTTGCCGGGGTTCGGCTCGTGATCATCGCCGACGGCGCCGGACGTGGAACTCGCCTATTGGAGTTCCGCAGTGGCGCCGGTCTCGAGTTCGAGATCATCGTCGACCGTGCATTCGATATCGGCCACGCTTCGATAGCGGGCCGCCCGCTGGCCTGGGTCTCACAGGTGGGAATTGAAGGACCATGGCTCCGCGAGCCCGTCGCTCTTGGTTGGCTCCGTAATTTCGGTGGTGGATTGCTGGCCACTGGCGGGTTGGATCACCTCGGGTCGCCAGCGACCTCCGATGATGCAGATCCTGACTCCCCGGCGAAGGTGACCAACGACTATCCGTTGCACGGTCGTTTGTCCGGTGAGCCGGCGACACTGGTCGGCTACGGCGCAAACTGGGACGCCACCGGATGCACCCTGTGGGCCGAGGGTCTGATTCGTCAGGCATCGGTCTTTGGCGAGGTGTTGGAGCTACGTCGTCGCATCGATTGCCGCGTCGGCACGAACGAGTTCCGACTTCGCGACACGGTGACCAATCAGGACTACAGCCCCTCACCCCACATGATGCTGTACCACGTCAACCTCGGCTTCCCGCTCGTTGCCAACGGCTCGCGGCTCGTGTTGGACTACGAGACCGCTACCCCGCGCGATGACTTCGCTGCCGAGGGATGGGACCACTTCGGGCCTCCAACGCGGGCGGCCACCGAGGAGGTGCTGGAAATCCGGCCAACCGTCGGAACTGACGGCCGCGTCCTGGCAACGGTACTCAACGCCGAGGAAGACCTAGCCGTCTATGAGGACTACAGAGCGGACACGTTGCCGTACATGTTCCTGTGGCGCATGCTTGGGGAAGGCACGTACGTTGTCGGATTGGAACCCAGCACCAACAGCACTGCCGGGCGCTGTGACGCCCGGGCCAAGGGCGAACTGGTGATACTGGCGCCAGGCGAGTCGCGTGACTATGACCTGCTCATCGGCGCCCACAGCGGAGCGGATGCGGTGGCCATGCACCTCCGACGTCACTCCTAATCTTGTCGACTGGCAAATTCCCGACCAGGTCGCACGTCACCGAAGTGCTCAGTTGTGGACCCATCCACCGTCGACCGTG
>ENA-OREN01002721-OREN01002721.1-marine-metagenome-genome-assembly--contig:-NODE-2721-length-17396-cov-11.021422_pt1 | contig 17396 bp, 17 predicted proteins | sample MGYA00248624_ERZ508555 | MGnify/ENA primary metagenome ERZ508555 (study PRJEB26222, sample SAMN06267773) | marine metagenome | isolation source: Saanich Inlet, British Columbia, Canada | place...
TTTTAGTATAATAGTGGTTAACTAAATTATTACTATTGTTTCACTATGTTTGAAGAAGGACACTCAAAAATAGGCGGAAGAAAGAAGGGTACACCTAACAAAGTTACCCTTATCAGGGCTGATGACTTACTCCTTAAGTTGGACATCAATCCAATCCAAAAGCTTATTGAGATAGCTGAATCTGATGAGTCAAGCATTGACCAAAGGATTAATTGTTACAAAGAGATAGCTAAGTACACATATCCTCGTCTCAAGCTACAAGAGTTATGGGTTAGTCCAGTTGAAAACTATGCTCCAACTTTAATTAAGTTAGTAGCTGGAACAGGCACAAGTACTTAACCGCTCACAGTCCCTCCCTCACACATGAAACGCAATTTGGACTTTAGTTCAAGTTGATATAAAAAAACTGCTTAAAATTATATTACTTACTACCAAAAGCTAAGCAAACTTTTTTAGAGATAGTTAGCAAAACTTTTAGATAGTTTTTTATATTATCTTCAGTAAATCTATTTACAAGACCCGATAATGATATTACACCGATTAATTCATTTTCACGTCCCAAAACAGGAATTGAAATACCTGCAATATCAGGGTCACGCTCACCAAGACTAATATAGTATCCCTGTTCTTGAATAATCTTAGACTGAGATGTTTCAGGACTAACAAACGCTTCTAATACTTTCCCAGAAGAACCAACATTGAGCGGAGTAATTTCCCCTTCATCGATATGATAACGCATCCTTCTTTTGGAGTTTTCACAATAGAGAACTACGCCAGAATTACCTCTTAATACATGAAATGCAGCAGTCTCTTCCGTTTTTTCAACGAGCTCTATAAGGACAGGGCGAATAATATTTCCAAGTTGAAAATCTCTATAAACTAAACTAACCTTCCAGAGTGCAGAACCTAGATGAAAAATACCATCATGATCCCTAGAAATATAACCAAACTTTTCAAGTGATGCACTTAGTCGCAAAATTGTAGCTTTATTTAGGCCAGTTCTTCGAGCAAGCTCTTTCAATGCAAGGCCATTATCACCCATGTTGAATGCTTCAAGCAAACTCAGTGCTCTCTCCACTGACTCTACTCCGCTTTTACTAGGTTTTGATATTTCTGTCGAATCACTCATGTACGTATTATTATTTTATGTTTTTGATAAATTTTCAATTTCAATCGTTGGCATTTTATATCTTTTCTTGACATCTTGATCATTATACATGAAAATGAAACGTATGTTTCGTTGAGTGAAACATTGAAACATTAGGAGAGAGTTTAGATTCAGCATCTAAACAAAAATTAACTAAAAGGAGATTCAAATGAAAAAATACTCAAAAATAGTGTGTTTAGCACTATCAATGGGAATGATACTTGGTTTTAGTAATGTTGCTAAAGCTGATGGTCATTCTGTTATGTTTGCATCATGGGGCGGATCGTTCCAAGATGCGCTTAGATCAACTATGTTAACTCCAGCAGCTGAAAAGCTAGGAATTGAAGTTGAAGAAGACACTACAAATGGAATTCAAGATGTACGCAGTCAAATAAGTGCTGGCGCTGTTTCTTGGGACGTTACAGAACAAGAGTTGTCCGTTTGTGAAACTCTCAAGCAAGAAAAATCGCTTGAACCACTTGACTACAGCTTAATCGATACAACTGGTATCCCTTCTGAATTAATCAATAGCCATTATGTAGGTCTATTGGCATTTACCAAAGTGATTTCATACAGAAAAGACAAGTTTGGTGATAATGGGCCACAAAGCTGGGCAGATTTTTGGGATGTTGAAAAATTCCCAGGAAAGCGAGGCATGCATGGAAAGGTTAACTACAACCTAGAGGCTGCTCTAATGGCAGATGGTGTAGCAAAGAGTGAGGTTTATAATGTTCTTTCGACTAAAGAAGGAATGGAGCGTGCTTGGGCAAAACTTGCTGAAATCGTTCCTCATGTGACAGTATGGTATCGTGGCGGAGCTCAATCAGCACAGCTGATGCGTGATGGTGAGGTCGACATGATTCATATGGGTCAAAACCATGTTGGATATATCAATGAGTCCGGTATAGGAGTCAACTTTACCTTTGATGGTGGAACCATGGATGTTGATTGTCTTCTTGTTCCTAGGGGTGCTCCTAACAAAGAAAATGCGATGAAATTAATCAATGAAATGGTTAGTGCAGAAGCACAGGCACGTTTGGTTAAGATTATGCCTTTTGGAACTGCGAACAGCGGTGCCTACGATGTTGGAATCCTTACTGATGATGAATCCAGAAAACTTCCTACTTTCCCAGATAATTATGCTCAACAACTAGTTATCGATCCGAGTTTCTATATCGGACAGCTGAGTGAGTTGACTGAAAGATTTGATATGCTGATTCAGCAGTAATAATTACTATCTTTCTCCTTGGGCGTGGTGATTTTGTTCATTGCGCCCATTAGTCTGATAGACTAGGATTGATAATGTCATCAGAAGTTAAAAAACTTAAATCAGTTGTCTTTATACCTGGGGCACTCTGCAACAAAGACATTTTTGCAGATCAAGTTGCAAATATCAGCCCTTACTTCAATTCACTCTTCATTGATACAAAGCAGTCAGCAACAATTTCTGAAATGGCAGAAATCATTTTAGATAAAGCACCATTAAAATTTGCTTTGGTAGGTATAAGTATGGGTGGCTATGTTGCGCTTGAATTGCTGCGCATTGCTCCTGAAAGAATTTGGGGTGCAGTACTAATCTCAACCTCAGCAAAACCTGAATTATCAGATCAGTATGCTGAGAGAGAAAGCTGGATAGATAAAATAAAATCAGGCAAGTACGAAGAATTTGTTAACGAAATCGTTGATGATTGCATCTCAAATAATGGAGCCAATTCGAACAATGCAAAAGAATGTTTTCGTGAGATAGTCAAAGTTCATTCAGTCGATACGATTAGTCGACAAATGAATGCTTGTTCGATTAGGCCAGATTTTCAAGAGAGCCTTGATGATATTCAATGCCAACTCTTATTAATTGGTGGTAGTGATGATTCAGATTTCTTCATAAGTGGACTTAAAGAAATTTCAGAACGAGTAAATGGTAGTAGAATTTTAATTTTGCCAAACTGTGGACATCTCCCAACAATAGAGAGCGCCAACATTACGACAAAAACAATTAAACAATTCTTGTCAGAGACTGCTAAGCTTTAATCATAAAAAAGATTAATAAAAAAATACTTTTTTTCATAAATATATTCTTGACACATCTTGTAAATTAATGCAAAATGAAACGTATGTTTCGTTGAGTGAAACATTGAAACATTAGGAGAGAGTTTAGATTCAGCATCTAAACAAAAATTAACTAAAAGGAGATTCAAATGAAAAAATACTCAAAAATAGTGTGTTTAGCACTATCAATGGGAATGATACTTGGTTTTAGTAATGTTGCTAAAGCTGATGGTCATTCTGTTATGTTTGCATCATGGGGCGGATCGTTCCAAGATGCGCTTAGATCAACTATGTTAACTCCAGCAGCTGAAAAGCTAGGAATTGAAGTTGAAGAAGACACTACAAATGGAATTCAAGATGTACGCAGTCAAATAAGTGCTGGCGCTGTTTCTTGGGACGTTACAGAACAAGAGTTGTCCGTTTGTGAAACTCTCAAGCAAGAAAAATCGCTTGAACCACTTGACTACAGCTTAATCGATACAACTGGTATCCCTTCTGAATTAATCAATAGCCATTATGTAGGTCTATTGGCATTTACCAAAGTGATTTCATACAGAAAAGACAAGTTTGGTGATAATGGGCCACAAAGCTGGGCAGATTTTTGGGATGTTGAAAAATTCCCAGGAAAGCGAGGCATGCATGGAAAGGTTAACTACAACCTAGAGGCTGCTCTAATGGCAGATGGTGTAGCAAAGAGTGAGGTTTATAATGTTCTTTCGACTAAAGAAGGAATGGAGCGTGCTTGGGCAAAACTTGCTGAAATCGTTCCTCATGTGACAGTATGGTATCGTGGCGGAGCTCAATCAGCACAGCTGATGCGTGATGGTGAGGTCGACATGATTCATATGGGTCAAAACCATGTTGGATATATCAATGAGTCCGGTATAGGAGTCAACTTTACCTTTGATGGTGGAACCATGGATGTTGATTGTCTTCTTGTTCCTAGGGGTGCTCCTAACAAAGAAAATGCGATGAAATTAATCAATGAAATGGTTAGTGCAGAAGCACAGGCACGTTTGGTTAAGATTATGCCTTTTGGAACTGCGAACAGCGGTGCCTACGATGTTGGAATCCTTACTGATGATGAATCCAGAAAACTTCCTACTTTCCCAGATAATTATGCTCAACAACTAGTTATCGATCCGAGTTTCTATATCGGACAGCTGAGTGAGTTGACTGAAAGATTTGATATGCTGATTCAGCAATAGAAAGGATAAAATGTGAGGGTGTAGTTATATAGCTACACCCTTTTAATTTAAGTAATTTTTAATTTTTTTGGGCTTGACCAAGGATAAAAGGTATGTCAAATACAGACAACGAAAATCATAAATCTTTACCGATTGGGATCAAAGGCTTAAGCAAATCCTATGGTGATGTTTATGCTCTAGAGAATGTTTCATTAGATATTAAGGCTGGAGAATTTATCACCTTACTTGGGCCCTCTGGATCCGGAAAAACAACCTTATTGATGACTATAGCAGGATTTTGTAGTCCAGATCAGGGTAGTATTTATTTTGGTCAGCAAGAAATGACCATGACGCCGCCTCATATGAGGGGATTGGGAATGGTGTTTCAGAATTATGCACTCTTTCCATTTATGTCAGTTGCTGAAAATGTAGGTTATCCGCTACGTGTTCGAGGCATGACTGAAGCAGATCAAAAATCGAAAATTGAAGCGGCCCTTGAAATGGTTCAGCTTGGAGGATATGGTGAGCGAAGAATTCACCAACTTTCAGGTGGTCAAAAACAGCGCGTTGCTCTTGCACGTGCAATGGTTTTTGAACCTAAGATTATTTTGATGGATGAGCCTCTTTCTGCATTGGATAAAAAGTTACGAGAGCACATGCAAATTGAACTCAAGGCACTTCATCAAAAACTTGAGGCAACTATTGTTTATGTAACGCATGACCAGCGAGAAGCATTGACTATGTCCGATCGTATCGCGGTTATTAATAATGGACGTCTTGTTCAAGTGGACGCTCCTAAGGCTCTTTATGATAATCCTAATGACCTATTTGTTGCTGATTTTATTGGGGAATCAGTTCTTCTTCAATTAGAGAATTCAATCAAAGGTCTTACTCTAAGGGGCAAGCCCTTAAAAATGACAAATCCTCAACCTAAAGGTGAGAATCCACACTGTCTAGTTATTCGACCTGAACTACTAGTGATGTCTGACTCAAAGAATGATTCTTTGAATGATCTTTCCGGAATAGTCAGTGCATCGGTTTATCAGGGAGAAAGCGTGCTAGTCATGGTAGATCTTGGAGACAACATTAAAATTAATGTCAGATTACCTGCTAACAAGTCACAAAGTAGTAATATTATTCCAGATGTAGGTAAACCAATACATCTTGGCCTGCATGCTGAAGATGTTATTATCGTTAAAGGAAGAGTTGAATGAATATAGCCTCTAACAATCAATTAGAAGGTCTTAATAGTAAGGAACTTGCAAAAGCCCGTCGAAAAGAAGGTCGATTGTTTTTTAACTTATCACTTCCATCACTTATCACCATTTTGATAGTTGTATTTATTCCAGTATTCTGGCTATCATCCCTTTCATTTTTTGACCGTGCTGGTGACTTTTCTTGGGAGAATTATGAACGTATTTTTCAAAGCCAACTCTATATCAAGACATTCATAGTTACTCTTAAAATAAGTTTTATTACCTTATTCTTTTGCATACTTCTTGGTTACCCATTGTGTTATTGGTTGTCACAACTTCCCAACCGTTTAGCAAGCATACTGATGATTTTTGTTTTGTTGCCATTTTGGACCTCAATCCTTGTTAGAACGTATGCATGGCTGGTAATTCTTCAACGCAATGGAATTATCAACGACACACTTCTTTCAATCGGATGGATAGGTGAACCTCTTCAGTTAGCTCATAATCTAACCGGAAGTATTATTGGTATGGTGCACATTTTATTACCGTTCTTTATTCTTCCTCTATTCGCCTCAATGCGCTCAATTGATAACAATTTTATTAGAGCCGCAATTAGTCTAGGTTCAACACCTCGAGGAGCTTTCTGGCGGGTTTTCTTCAAAATGTCTTTGCCTGGTTTTTTTGCCGGCACAGTGCTGGTATTTGTTCTTGCATTAGGGACTTATGTAACACCAGCCTTGCTTGGAGGTGGAAAAATACAGATGCTGGCTCAACGAATAGATTCAACTATTATGCTCTATTCAAACTGGGGCGCAGCAAGTGCGCTTGGTGTAGTTCTTCTGATTTTGGCGTTTGCCGTAATCTGGATCTTCAATCGTGCCTTTGGCATTGATAAATTGTTTATGAGGTAGGTAGAATGGCTGCAGTCGAAATGGTTGGCAAAAGAAAATATAATAATCTCTGGCTTGGTTTCGCTGGAGTTTGTATACTCTTCTTTCTTGCACTTCCAACTTTTATAGTAATTCCAATGTCATTTTCTGGAGCCTCATATTTGGAGTTTCCTCCTGAGTCATGGTCGTTTCGTTGGTATGAGTCTTATTTTGGGTCGAGTGAATGGATGAGGTCAACAAGAACTTCATTGCTTGTTGCTTTTCTAACTACAATTATTGCAACTCCACTAGGATCTTTAGCAGCTTATGGACTAACATTTACATCTGCAAGAGTGCGGAATGTCTCTCAATTAATTGTAGTTGTTCCAATACTTGTGCCAGTAATTCTAATTGCAATTGGTGTGTTTCATCTTTATGCAAAACTTGGTCTAAATTACACAATCACTGGAATCGTTATTGCTCACACTTCATTAGCAGTCCCATTTGTTATTATTACTGTACTTGCTGGGTTAAAAAATTATGACTTCAATCAAGAGCTCGCTGCAAGAAGTCTTGGTGCATCTCGCCCAAGAGCTCTTTTAACAATTACCCTCCCTCAAGTAAAATTTTCTATCCAAACTGGTGCATTGCTAGCATTTATTACTTCTCTAGACGAAGTAGTTGTCTCAATGTTTGTTTCGGGTGGAGAAAATGCTACGATTACAAGACGAATGTTTAATTCTTTAAGGGATCAGGTTGACCCAACTATAGCTGCGATATCATCTTGTCTGATCATTATCTCTGTCAGTGCTTTAGTTACCGTCCTTATTTTTAATAGGAATCAAAGCAAGGATCAAATATGATTACTCATAATAAATCAATGCTATTTTTACAGCTATTCAATATTAGGATGAAATCATATGAGTAAGAATTTTGGTGAATCTTCAACAGCTAGTGCAACATTTGCTGGATTTCCTGAAAGAAATCTAGAAGATATTTCTCAAGGAAGTATTGTTGTTTTTGGAGCGCCTGCTGACTCTACTTTACCCAGAAGAAGTGGATGTTCAAAGGGTCCCAAGGCTATAAGACAGGCTACTATGAATGCACTATCTTGTTATTTTAATTCTCCATCAAAGTCGGTCGTATCAATTGACACAGGAAAGACTACTCGATTCAGAAGTGAAGCGGTTGGGATAGATCTTGGAGACCTTGCAGACTGTACTGAGGTTTCAACAGAGACTTTAAAACAAATTGAAAAATTAACTACAGGTATAAATGATCAAGGTGGACTGCCAGTTATTCTTGGGGGGGATGGAAGAATTCTAGAGGGATTTGTTAATGGTCTCCAAAGATCTTTACCTGAGCTTGGAGTGCTTGTTTTTTCAAACCGATTAGATATACCAGAAGCAAACGATCTACCCTCTAAAGCACTTTCTACGCTTCTCACATCGAAGCCTAGTTCTGAAAGTTATCCCCTGCTAGCTATAGGTACAAATGGCATCCAACCTCATAAAAACTGGAAAGAAATACAGAAGATTCATGGAAACATTATTTCCGCTGAGGATATTCATGATCAGGGTATAGATGCTGCCTCAAATGAGATTCAACAATTCTCTCTTCAGAACAAGCAAATTTTGTGCGTAGTAGATGCTGGAGTTTTGGATACTGGATATGCAGCAGGAACACCGAGTTTAAACGTCGGCGGTCTATCACCTTTGCAGTTAATTGATATTCTTTCTAAAACTAATTTTACTGAAAAGTTAGTAGGTGTTTGTGTATCAAATGTTGCACCTTCACTTGATGCTCGAGGTCATTCTCAATACGCTAGTGCAGAGGCACTATTAGCAATACTCGGTGAGAGACTTTTTGAGGATATTTCCTGATGAGTAAAGTCGATTTAAACCTATCAATGCAGTCAGTACCATCTTTTTTTGGTGCTCCAATTGGTGATATTGAAGACCTTTCAGAGAAAAAAATAGCTGTTGCAGGGCTATTCTGTGACCATTTTTCTCAGGGTGAGCCAGGCGCGAGATATGCAGCTAGACAATTAAGGTATGCCTCTCTTCCGTTGTTAGCTAATGGACTCAAAATTTCTACTCCTAGCAACATTATTGACGTTGGTGAGTTAAATGTTTTTCCAATTGAGCCTATAAAAACGCAGTCAATTTTAGAAGAACAAAGCTATAGGATTCAACAAACCGGAGCTAGACTTCTCGCATTGGGTGGAGACTATAGCCTCATTCCTGCTTTGGTATCTGGGCAGTTAAAGGCAAATCCTGATTGTCATTTGAAATTTATTCGAATTTCACGCAATCTGGATGCAGCAGAAATCCTAGATACGCAAAAAAACCCAATGAATCGTTCATCTGCAACAAGACAAATTGCTGAATTCTGCGGTGGTGCAAGTTCAATTGCAATGCTTGGTGTTAGTGATTTAAGCTCCATAGAAGAGTATGAATATTTATCTGATGGCTTTGTTCGTTCTGCTCATCAACTTTCAAAATCCTTAACAGGATTATCCGAACAGATAGTCGATGATCTGCAAGACCAAGAGGTTGGCGTTTATCTTAGTGTAGATGTCGATGTTCTTGCATTACCTTCTATTCGCTCTAATTCTCCATACCTTGGAACTGGTCTTTCGCCGGAGCAGCTAACCTCACTCATCTCTGAACTTGGAAAGCTACCCATCATAGGTGCTGATGTTACTGGATTTATACCGGACCTAGATCTTTCGGGCAGCGCTGCGAGCCTCACTGTTATCGAGATTATTAGGAGCGTGATTGAAGCAATGTCTCAGGAGAGTGCATTATGCCACTGAGAACCGCTCCAATTCCACGTATGGCCGGCCATTTGTCATTTATGAGGTCAGTTAGGGCAAATTTTGAGGATTTATCATCTGGATCACTAGCAGTCATTGGTGCTCCGATGGAAGATAGTAGCAATCTAAAATCTGGCGCACGCTTTTCGCCTTTGGCAATAAGAGAAACGTCAGTCTATTTCGGTTGGTATGCCAATCCACAATTTAGTAATCCAATTAATATTGATGAGCTAGAGTTGTTTGACACATCATCAATCAACGAACAACTGTTTGATCTTGGAGATATTCCAATTTTAGGACAAACTAAATCCAAAGCTGATGAGCTAATTACTCGTTCAATTGAAGAAGTCTATAAGCGCAATGCAACGAGTATTATCCTTGGTGGAGATAGCAGCATTATTGCTCCAGTTTCAAGAGGCATTGCAGAAGGTAAGTCTGCCGCATATATTCAAATTGGTGGGAAAACGCCAGGTACTTCGAATATAGAGCTGAGTCAACAAACTTCTGCACCACTTGCTTCTCTGTTAGCAAGCGGAAAAGTTAAGCTGAAAGATACATGTATACTCGCCCCAGCTGAAAATCCTTCTGTAGAGTTTATTAAGGAGCTTACAGACACTAGTGCAAAAATATTTTCATCAAACCAACTTAATAATATGGACTCAAATGAGATTTCAGATTTAAGTCTAACATTATCGAACCGTAATTTACCAGTCATTGTTAACCTTGACCTATCGTCAGTATCCTCAGAGCTTCATGGTATGTCGGATAAACCAGTATTTAACGGAATGAGTCTAAAATTGTTAAGGCGAGTTTTAGTGGCAATTGCCAGAGCGCCTATAGCCACCCTAATTTTGACGGGTCATAACCCAACAGTCAATGGACTAAGCATAGTAAAAACTGGCCAGCGTCTAATTGTTACTGCGCTGGTTGGATACCTCTGTTCACGCCTGGGACTTATTAACGATTTCAAATCTAATGATAATTAATAAAAGGAGAAAACTTTAATTTATGTCAAATTATCCAAAAATGAATACTGTTGCTTCCTCTCTATTTGGAGCGCCGCTAGGATCTCCAAAACAGCTTAAACCTGGGGTTCTTGGAGTAGTTGGGATGCCATCTGATTGGACACATTCCAGTCGTATTGGAACGCGTTTTGGTCCAGATGCATTAAGAGTAGCAACAACAGAAATATCAAAATCCATATCAAATGATCAAACTGAATTGTTCGACCCTACTGTGAAAAGTGTGCTTCGAAAACGACAAGATGATTGGATTATTGATTGTGGTGACGCTGATATTTTCCCTGATAGTGTTGAGGATACAACTGAATCAATAGCTTCTATGACACAAGCAGTTACTGCAGCTGGTGCAATTCCGCTTGCATTAGGAGGTGACCACTACAATGGCTACCCTTCCTGCCTTGGTTATTCAAGAGGTCTTTTAGATCGGGATCCAAATCGAAAGTTTGGCTACATCCAGGTTGATGGACACTTAGATTTTACAAATCGTCTTGGAGCGTGGGGTAAATACAATCATGCTACTAATGGTCGACGCATTACTGAAGTCTCTAATATTATTCAAGCAAATATGGTTTGGATTGGCATATCAGGCTGGATTGATGGAGGCGAGTATGAGTTAATTGAGAGTATGGGAGGAAAGGTTTTCTCTTCTCAGGATGTTCATCGCCTTGGATCCGCCAAAGTTATGGAGCTTGCTATTGAGCACGCAACAAGAGGATGCGAAAGCCTATATGTTTCTCTTTGCATTGATGCTATGGATGCTGGCTATTTACCTGGTACAGGGTCAATTGTTCATAGTGGGATTACTCCAAGACAATATTGCCAAATGCTTGATATTCTCTCTGAAGCACCATTTGATGGGCTGGATATTGTAGAAACCTGCCCACCACTTGACCCTTCAGGACGCACACAACAAATTGCTGGACATCTCCTCTTACGCACTCTTCGTAAGTATATGTTCCAAACTGGTAAGTAAAATTGATTATGCACATTTTTGAAGGTATTAAATCTTTTGGCTCTCTATATCATGACAAAGAGCCTCAGCCTCTTCCAACTCGCCCATGGGTTGTTGATTTCTCTATATTACCAGTACCCTATAAGGGTATGAAACCTGGCAATATTGCAGAGTTTGAGCCTAGTCCTGATTGGAGTCGATGGTGGTTGGGAGATACCTCAAGCAATACTAAAAATACATTAAACTGGATTGTTCTTAATGACAATACTCGCCGTCTTTATATCTGCGATCGCATGATTCTTGTTCGCGTTAGTTGGCAAGATTTATATGATGCGGGATATGTTGATGGAAAAATGATCATCATTGATGGAAAAAACTATAAATGTCGATTAATGACTGGAGGTAATGATTTTTATGATGAGGATAATGGTCTAAGCGGTGGTCTTCCAGCAGATAACGAATGGGATCGTTTTGTCTCTGGTGGAGAAACGATTAAGGGTTTGCCAACATTATCTTCCAATGATAAGATTGGAGTCTTAAGTGATGAGGTACTTCAAGCACCGCATAATCAATTCTGGAATTGGGCTGGTGCATACAGCTGGACTTCAATGCCATATTTAAACCGGGACAATGCTCGTTGTTGTCGGGGTTATGAGGCCGGTCAGTGTTTTTACTTAAATACCTTTGATCATCGGCATGAGGATATTGGTTGGCGACCTGTTTTAGAGGAATTACTATGACTATTCAAAATAACAATGAACATGAGATAAAACATAACTTCATTGCAGGTGAATGGCGAAATAGCTCAAATCACATCCAAAATATTAATCCATCAGACACAAATGATGTAATCGCTAGTTACGCAATTGCCACAAAAGATGACGTTGAAGATGCAGTTTTGGCAGCAATGAGTGCACTACCAGCCTGGTCATCCAGCACTTCTGGAGAGAGATTTGATATTCTTGATGCAATCGGCACGGAGATTATTCAACGTAAAGATGAATTAGGCGACCTTTTAGCTCGCGAAGAAGGAAAAACACTCAAAGAAGCGGTGGCTGAGGCTCATCGTGCGGGTAGCCTCTTTAAGTTTTTTGCAGCAGAAGTTTATCGCTCTCATACAGAGGGTTATCGTTCACTTCGGGAAGGCATATCGCTTCAGGTTCAGCGCGAACCAATCGGTGTAGTTGCTGCTATAACACCCTGGAACTTTCCATTGGCGATTCCTGCATGGAAAATTGCACCAGCGCTTGCTTATGGCAATACCGTTGTTTTCAAACCTTCTGAACTGGTATGTGGGTCTGCATGGGCTCTTGCAGAGATTATTTCTAGAGCAGGTCTCCCAGATGGCGTATTTAACCTATTGATGGGACAAGGCTCGGAAACAGGCGCCGCTATTGTGGAACACCCAAATGTGGCAGGCGTCACCTTCACTGGCTCTTCAGATATTGGACGCAAGATTGGCGCCAGTGTATTTGCACGAGGCGGCAAGATTCAGCTTGAAATGGGCGGTAAGAATCCACTCATTGTACTTGATGATGCTGACCTCGATAAAGCTGTCGAATACGCAATCAATGGCGCATTCTTTTCTTGTGGACAACGATGCACTGCCTCTTCTCGACTAATTGTCACTAAAAATATTCATGATTCTTTTGTCGATGCAATGTCAAATCGAATCGAACTTCTTAGAATTGGAGATGCACGAAATCCAAATACAGATATTGGCCCTGTTGTTAGTGAAGCACAGCTTAAGAAAAACCTTGAATACCTTCAAATTGGTTTGAAGGATGGTGCAAAGCAATTAACGGGTGGAGAACAAGTTGAACAGGCTACACCTGGGTGGTATTTATCGCCAGCACTTTTTATTGATGCTAAGAGTGAGATGAAGATTTGTCGTGAGGAAATATTTGGACCAATTGCTGCCGTAATGCCTGTAAATGATTATGATGAAGCGCTCAATCTCGCTAATGATAGTGAATTTGGCCTTTCAGCAGGAATTGTTACAAATGATCGTTTGATAATTGATCACTTTATAGACAACATCCAATCTGGAATGGTACAGATTAATCTTCCAACTGCTGGTATGGATTTTCACGCGCCGATTACTGGTCGAAAAAATTCATCATTTGGTCCACCTGAAAAGAGTAGTTATTGCCGTGAGTTTTTCACAAATACAAAGGTGGTACACGCAAATTATGGTAAACGCTTAAATTCTAAAAAGGAGGAGTCATGAAATCTCTAACGGGGTATCGCGTACTTGATCTTTCAAATGTTCTCTCTGGGCCCTTCTGTGCCTGTCAATTAGCTCATCTTGGAGCTGAAGTTATAAAAATTGAATTCCCTATCAGGGGTGATTTAGCAAGACAATTGGGGTTGGATATTGAACTCAATCAAAAACTCATGGGTGCTACTTTTCTTGCTCAAAACTCCGGTAAACGCTCAATTACCATTAATCTTAAAACAGCAGAGGGAGTCGATGTATTTAAGCGCCTAGTGAAAACTGCTGATGTTTTAGTCGAAAACTTCAGGCCAGGAGTCATGGATCGTCTTGGTTTAGGCTATGAAGTGCTACGAGATTTAAATCCAAATCTAGTTTATTGTGCAATATCTGGCTTTGGACAAGAAGGCTCACTAAAAAGTCGACCTGCTTATGATCAAATTATTCAAGGCATGTCAGGCACTATGAATATTACAGGTGATAAAGAATCAGCCCCTCTAAGGGTAGGTTATCCTATAGCTGACACTATTGGAGGTTTGACAGCAGCCTTTGCCGTTTCAGCTGCACTTGCACAGCAAGGAGGAAAGCGTGGAACCTTTATAGACGTTTCAATGCTGGAATCTGTAATGTGTACAATGGGTTTTCAAATTTCAAACTACTTTAACGCTAATACAGAACCTCAAGCGATGGGTAATGAAAATTTTACGAGTAGTCCATCAGGAACATTTAAAACGAGCAATGGACAAATAAATATTGCTGCCAATAAACAGGAGCAGTTTGAAGCAATGTGCCAAGTTTTAGGTCTTAATGAACTGCTTGAAAATCCTAAATTTGCGACCAGAGAGGCAAGACTCGAAAATCGCACTGAACTCTCTGAGATTCTAAACTCAACCCTAAAGACTCGTTCTACAGATGAGTGGACTGAATTATTAAACAATGTTGGAGTACCCTGTGGCCCTATCTTAACTGTAGCAGAGGCGCTTGCTCAACCGCAGATTGCAGAGCGTGGAATGGTAGGTACTTATTCCGATGTTCCAGGAGTAGGTCGAGATATTCAAATTACTCGAACGGGTATCAAACTTGATGGAAAAGCACCAACTGTTGATAACCCGCCTCCAATGCTTGGAGAGCACACTGACGAGATTCTGGGTGAGCTTGGTTTGACGGATACTGAAATCAAAACACTTAAAGAGCAAAAAGCGATATAAGTGATTATGTGCCATTAAGAAATACAATTATAAGTTAAGCAAAATTATGAGTGAAATTGACATTGAGGTGAGTGAAGTTGGACCCAGAGATGGTCTGCAAAGTATAAGTCAGATCATGCCCACTGAGTCTAAAAAGAGATGGATTAAGGCTTTGGCTTTAGCAGGCATTCCTGAGATTGAAGTTGGATCATTTGTTCCAGCTCATATTTTCCCTCAGCTTGCCGATACAATGGAGGTTGCAAAGTTTGCTAGAACTATTGAAGGCCTAAAAGTGGCCGCATTAGTTCCAAACTTGAAAGGAGCTGAAAATGCCATACTGGCAGGAGTAAATAAGCTAACCATTCCTCTATCTGTCAGTGAGACTCACAGCATGAGAAATGTCAATCGAACGCATGACCAGATGCTGGTTGAAGTGAAGCGAATAGTCGAGCTAATTAGAGATCTTCCAATCGATGAGAGGCCTTTAATTGAAGGTGCACTCTCAACCGCATTTGGCTGCACTATTGAAGGCAGCATTTCGGAGGATCGGGTCGTGGAACTGGCGGAGGCATTAATGGAGGCTGGATGTGATGAGGTTGGACTCTCTGATACTACCGGTTATGCCAATCCAGTTCAGGTTAAGCGACTCATTGGAAAGGTTTGGGATGCAATTGGTCGTGATCATCTTACGGGAATTCATCTGCACAACACACGTGGTCAAGGATTGGCAAATGTATTAGCAGCGTTGGAAGTTGGACTGACCACCATTGACTCATCAATGGGGGGTATTGGCGGCTGTCCCGCAGCTCCAGGAGCCAGCGGTAATATAGTTACTGAAGATCTAGTTTTCTTACTAGAGGCAATGGGTCTAAAAACGGGTATTGATTTTGATAAGCTCATTTCTGCTAGAAATGTCGTTGCTAAAGCGCTACCGGATGTTGAATTGTATGGCTTCACACCGGATGCTGGGTTACCTCTTAGCTCTCCCTCACACATCAAATGAAATTTGGACTTTAGTTCTAATTGACTTATAATCCCTATTTTTTTCTTTAGTTTGTAACGATGCAAAAATATATTAATACACCTATTAACTTCCCAAGCACTTTTCCTAAGGGCTATCAATATTTAGATAACGAGCCTACTTACAATCCTAAAATACACCTAGCATTAGAGCATCCAAAAGAATCTCTATCATTGCAGGATTTGGGCTATAGTGAGGAAGAAATTGCTAAGTGTCCTACTAATTTTGGTGTTTCAGGCGTTGCTCGATTGCTATCTGACGAAGGTGCCAGGGTTTTAATGCAAACTGTTCAATCACTTCGAGAATATACTTCGAGTGCGGGTGACAGAATCCAATATATACTTAGAGGTGGGGTTTATCGTTCAAGATTCTTAAGGGACTTGTGCCTTTGTTCGGAGGTTAGTAAGTTTATGAGTGAAATCTATGGCATACCCGTTGCTCCTCACTCAATACCCCTCCAATTAGGCCATTGTAATTTTGCTCCTGATGATTTAAGTCGAGCTGTTGATAAATGGCATACTGATACTATTGGACTTGACTATGTATTGATGGTCTCTGACCCTAAAGAACAAGTTGGTGGAGAGTTTCAATATTTTTTAGGGACAAAAGATGAAGTAGAAGATATTAAAAATAGCGGTCAAACTTTGCCAGAAGATAGAATTTTTAGTCCACATTTTCCTGGCCCAGGTTACATAGTTGTGATGCAAGGCAACATGGTGGTTCATAGAGGAGCAAAACTCAAAGAAGTATTTGATAGAGTTACGATGGTAAACGCTTATGTTCCTTTAGACATTTCCTATGATGATCCATCTCGATTTCTAGATGTTAAAAGTATAGACCCACATGAATTGATTTTTCCAGAATGGGCAAGGCATAAGGCTTGGATTTCAAGAGGCAAGTTGGATCGATTAATCAAAGAATTACCATTTACTAAAGATACTAATTTAATAATCAGTGAACTTAAAAATGCTATTAAAGATGTTGAAAATGCCATAAGTGATTTAAGTAATGAAGATAGTGGTGATACAAAGCATTATGGCGATCTATAATCATTAGTAAACTATCCCTCACATATATACTCAGACTTTGAAGCCATAGGGGGAGCCCCTCTCGACATCGGAGAAAGATATATACACCCTCCCTCACAAATCAAACGAAATTTGGATTTTGATTTAAGAGATAAGCCTTCCATTTTTGTTTACCACTCCCTTAAGCTGATTTTTAAGCAAATCAAGAAGAGATTTTTTTTGGACTTCATCAAAATTGTCTTTAGGGCCTGAGACAACAATCGAACCTACAAATTTATCACTACTAGATATAACCGGAACAGCTAAGGCAAAGAGTGCTTTATTATGAGTATTTGTTGACAAGCAGTAACCTTGATCTCTAATATCTTTATAAAGTCCATATTTATCACTACTTCTTCTGCCATAAGCCAAGATTACTTTTCCCGAGGCTCCTTGAGTCAGCTTGAGTCGAGAGCCCTGCTCAAGTGTATAATGATTTTGAATATTGGAGTGAGCCCTGTAAAGACAAATACAATGACTATCTTCTTCAATAAATAATGAAGCTGTATGTGAAGAAATATCCCTAATTTTGTCAATAATTGGGCGTAGCTTTTCTAGATGGTTACTATGGGTATAAACGGCATTCAAATAGATAGCTTGAGTGCCCACCATATACTCTTTATTTTTGAGTCGAGAAACATAGCCAAATTCCTCTAAATGACAAAGAAT
>ENA-OREN01002723-OREN01002723.1-marine-metagenome-genome-assembly--contig:-NODE-2723-length-17394-cov-4.065427_pt1 | contig 17394 bp, 14 predicted proteins | sample MGYA00248624_ERZ508555 | MGnify/ENA primary metagenome ERZ508555 (study PRJEB26222, sample SAMN06267773) | marine metagenome | isolation source: Saanich Inlet, British Columbia, Canada | place...
AGCATACTGCTTAACTGTTCCACCAACTGTGTACATTTCTTCTGGGATACTCGAGTCTATAGTAGAAATTACTAGAGGAGCTGCAGTTAAAACTGTTCCCCAAGCAAGTAGTGGTTGATAGATGAAGTTCCACTTGCTGTACTGACGAACAATAAGAGAGAGTGATACCAATCCAATTCCAAGAAGTGACAATAGAGGGAGCAAGTTGTTCTCGCTACCTAAAAACTCCATCTGACTACCAAATCCCCATCCAGTCGAACTGTCTAACCATCCAAGAGCAAGAATACCAAGAGGGACAGCTAGGAAGCCGTGTACCTTCTGTTGCCGCGCGTATCCCATAGCGAGTGTACCGATCATCCATAGGAATGGTCCTTGCCAGAATGTCAGGCTGTAATGGAAGACCTGTGCAAGGAGCATAATGTTTGCACCAAAAACAATATCCGCTAGTAGCCATAATGCTTCAGATGTTCCATTCAGATTTCTTTGCTCTGTAACATGTGTACCAAGCACCACAACAATGTAACCAGCAAATACTGTAAGTATTCTTAGAAGTGGCGTCATGTTTGACCAATGGCTTCCAATGAACAATAGGATGCCAAGTCCAACCAGAATTGCGCCAATTGTGGCAAAGATAGACACCGCTCGAGGCATACCATGGGTATCCATATGAACACTGTCTGATAGCGAATTCTTGAGCTCCTGTGCCTTTTTCTTATCCAAGAGTCCTTTCTCCTGCCAATGCGCAAGCGCCTGATCCACAGTCCAGTTCATACGAAAAGGATAGCAATTATTCACCATTTAACCAAATCGAACATACAATAGGGCCATATGAAGATCATGGTTGCCATGTCCGGCGGAGTAGACTCATCTGTAGTTGCCCACAAACTAAAAGAAGAAGGGCACGAACTGATTGGGGTTATGATGAAGCTCTGGGTAGACCCACTAGCACCTGAAGTTCGTCGTATGCTTCCGACAAAGTGTTGCTCTATAGAACACATCAATAGGGCACGTAGTGTATGTGAAAGTTTAGAAATTCCTTTTTATGTCATGAACCTAGAGGAGGCCTTTAAGACAGAAGTTGTTGATCCTTTTCTTGATGACTACCGAGCAGGAAAAACTCCGAACCCTTGTATCAACTGCAATAGGGATCTGAAATTCGGACGCTTACTTGATAAGATGAAAGAACTTGGATGCGCAAAGCTTGCAACGGGTCACTATGCAAATGTGACTAAAGATGATGACGGGGTATTTCATCTCTACGAGGCAACGGACCTTACAAAAGACCAGAGTTATTATCTGTATGGGCTCTCGCAAGAGCAGCTATCGAAAGTAATCTTTCCACTAGGTAAATTGCAGAAAACTGAAACATTTGAACTTGCAGAGAAGTATGCGATTCCTATGAATAGTGACTACAGAGAAAGTCAAGATCTCTGCTTTTTCCCAGAAAAAGAACCCACTGCATTCCTAAAGAGGTATATCACTGACATGAAGGAAGGAGACATTAAGCTTGAGGATGGCAGCACCGTTGGGCAGCACAAAGGACTACCGCTCTATACAATAGGGCAACGAAGAGGTCTTGGTATTGGAGGCCTTAAAATTCCACTGCATGTTGTCCGTAAGGATATGACGAGTAATACCGTTTTTGTGGCTCCAAATGGTGACGACCAAACATCTGAGCTGAAAGCTGAAAATCTGAAATGGGTTCATTCTGGCATTGATGAAGACCAAGAACATGAGTGTATTGCCCGTATTAGCTCTCATGGAGAGCGCTCCAAAGGCGTCTGTATCCATGATGGGAAAACACTGACTTTCCGCTTTAGTAAGGCAATTCGCGGAATTGCTGCTGGTCAGTCTATTGTGCTGTATTCCGGGGATGAGATCCTCGGTGGCGGAGTTATCAGTTTTTCGCTATAATATAATGATTCCTCTCTTTTCTCACCAGGACTGGCAAAACGATGATGACGAACGTGCTCACGTTGATGATGCCGGTCATATCTTTATTCATGGTAATGAGGCACAGCCGATAATTCAGCCAAAAAAGGAGGTAGAGGCTCAACCCGTTATGAGGACGAGTATGTGGGAAGTTACAGAGAATGACGAGATCATTCGGTCTGCGCGAAAAGAAGAGCGTAAAACTGAACGTACAGAACAAGTAGTAAACGTGCTTAAGAGTGTCCGTGGAAATATTCTGACGAATACAGGCTCGGTTCTAGAAGAAGGAAAAAGTCAGTATATCCATAGTTACCATAGGGCAAGTTTTCATCTGTCAGATATCAGCAAGGCAGCAGGGAAGGGTTCAAAAGCTTTGTGGTCATTCTTGTCACAGCCTGTGTGGGTTATGCGAAAGAACAACTCTGCAAAGCAATACAACAGAGGAACACTCTTCATGCTCGATGCAGTACGGTTTGGTGGAACATTCTCTGCCATCTTTGTCGCATTATTTGTATCGCTTAACTATCAAAGCTTCTTTCAGATTATCACTCCGTACCTCGATCCTGTTGAACGCATCTCTCAATCTGGAAATGTTTCGGGGATTGATAGCGCCCTGAAAGATAAACTAATGAAAAGCCCGATGCTCGCAACAGCTGGAAGAGAAGAGGGAAACTTGCTGAGCTACCTTCCAAGTATTGGACCACCAGAGAATAGAATCATTGTTCCAAAACTAGGACTCAACGTACCACTCGTTACCCCTTCGTATAGCTCTCTTCTGAAAGAAGACTGGGAAGGAGTGGAAGAAGATATTCAAGACGCACTGAAACATGGTGTTGTTCACTACCCAGGAACCGCAAGACCGGGACAGGCGGGTAATTTCTTCGTTACTGGTCATAGCTCATACTACCCATGGGCTGATGGTAAATATAAAACTGTCTTTGCTCGTATGCATGAAATGAACGTCGGGGATGAGTACTGGGTGTACTATGGAGGTGACAAGCATCGATACATTGTCCAAAGTAAAAGAGAAGTAAAACCGTCTGATGTTACGGTTCTCGACCAGCCAACCAACAAGCGAATAGCGACCCTCATGACCTGTACCCCCGTTGGAACAACGCTTCGTCGTTTGATTATTACGTCCCAGGAAGTGGACCCAGTGACTGGTATCGCTATGCAAGTTGGAGAACGCGAGACGCGCGTTGTGCAAGATGTCTTACCAACAGCTCTGCCAATTTAGATAAGTATTAAGTATTATGTATTAAGTATTACGGCTGTGATAATCTAATATATAGATAGTCGCTCTATAATATTTACGTGCCGCAGTGGTGGAATGGTAGACACGAGGGACTTAAAATCCCTTGGGCATTAGCCCGTACTGGTTCGATTCCAGTCTGCGGTACCATATATTGAATATAGCCATAAATCGCTATTTATGGTATAATATGTATACAAAATACATATGCACTCAAAATCAATATCATTACCATTTCTTGGTACAAACAAGAAAGCACGATCTATCTCTATTGGATGGATTGCTCTTGGATGTGCGGTTCTAGCAGGATCAACATCTGTTACATTTGCCAAAGAGCTTGGGGCAGTATTCTCGCCCATGTCACTTCTCGTTCTTAGTGAATCTATTGTACTTCTGTTTACCGTCCTTTCATTTGGTTTTTTAACACTGATTGAAGAAATTACCTCTATTAAGAAAAAGCATATTCCATCACTTCTTGTTGTAGGAATTACCAATAGTATCATCGCTCCCCTCTTGGTATTTACCGGCCTTCATATGTCGGAAGCTGTTAATGCGGAACTGTTCTTACGAAGTTACAGCTTTTTCCTATTTATCTACGCTGCGATAATTCTTAAGGAAAAAATTACGCGGACAGACATCTTCGCTCTTCTTTGCATGTTCATCGGGGTGAGCGTTGTTGCCCTTCGTGGATTTTCAGGACCTATTCAAATTGCAACTGGCGACCTTCTTATTCTTTCAGGTGCAGTAGTGTATGCCATTGGAGGTATTGTCTTTAAGCAAAAACTGGACAAAGTACACCCAGAAGTTGTGCTCTCTATTCGTGGAATCATTGCTATAACATTTTTCTTACTTTTAGCGCCAATTACTGAGATAAATCTCATCAATGAAATCAAATCTATGCCTTTTGCATTACTTGGTGCGCTTCTTGGTTACGGTTTTATCTCTCGATTTTTATATCTGTTTGGATTCTACGAATCTATGGAAAGGCTTCAAGTACATACGGTTTCACTTGTTCTTCCACTTATTACCATTGGTAGTCTTACATTTGCTCACATACGACTTGGAGAAACTATTCAGTGGTTTCACGTCGCAGGGGCACTGTTTCTCATTGCAGGTTCTGTTGTTATGCAATTATCATCAAAGCATTTGAAAGGAAAACACCTCGAGCGTCATATGCACATCGGACACAGGCACCATCTTTAGTTTCCGTATACTTGAAATCCAAGTGAGAATATCTTTGCTGCCTCTGCTCTGTTTACTGAATCCAGTGGCCCAAAGAGACCAGTTGGTTTTCCATGAACGTCACTATACCCAGACACTATCCCCTGCCCTGCTGCAGTTTCTATTCCAGCAGCGTATGGAGTCATTGTTGTAACATCGTCAAACACACTTCCAGAGCGAGGCGAGATGCGTGCCCCAAATGCCTGCAATACTGTGACGACAACATCTGTTCTTGTAGCAGGTCTTGTGACATCTATAGTTCCCTCAGAAAAAATAGTCCACTTCAAATACTCGGCACACCGTATATACCCCTCGGACCATCTTCCTACTGCAGATTCATTTTTCAAGTTACTTCCGCAAGAATACGTGTCGAGCTCGGCAGCGAGCGATGCCATCTTTGCAAGCTGCTGCACCGTCACACTATCTGCGGGTCCAAACTCCCCTGTTGGTCTGTTTTGACTATCTCTGTACCCAGATATTAACTTTCGGTCAGCAACATCTTTTACGTACACTGCAAACCATTCAAAAGTTGGAACATCTGTAAGCCGAACAGGTGCACCATCCACCTTGATCGTTATATGCGTATCTCGCACCTCACTTAAATCTTCAAGATCCTCTTCCTCCATATTAACTGGGAATAGCTCACTATTAGACTCAAGATCTGCATCCTCCATATCAAGGTCGGCAAAAGAAGTATCCAGATCTACCGCGTCTTCATACAGTTCAATATCGTTTAACAACTTGTCCCATTCAGAGGCAAGCACCGTAGGAGTTGCAACAATAAGGGCCAAAACAATAATCCACACGTTTCGCGTCATGGACATCATGGTACTTCTCATGACACTTTTTCACAAACTACTTGCCCAGAGACGGATAGGAAGGTAGGCTCCATCGGAACATGAATACCGGGAATAACAATGGCTCATCTGAAGCCCGAAAGGGTGAAGGAGAGGCTTTTTCTATAGATTCTGAGAGCATTAAGACAATACTACTGCTTGGGTCGGGTGCTTTGAAGATTGGAGAGGCTGGGGAGTTCGACTATTCTGGTAGCCAAGCTATTAAGGCATTTAAAGAAGAAGGAAAGCATGTTGTCCTTATTAATCCAAATATTGCTACTAATCAGACCAGTTGGGGACTTGCAGACAAGGTGTATTTCGAACCAGTAACGCCTGCATTCGTAGAACGTATCATTGAAAAAGAAAATCCCGATGCCATTGCGCTCAGTTTTGGTGGGCAGACGGCCCTTAACTGTGGGGTTGCCTTGGAGGAAAGCGGCGTTCTTGAAAAGTATAATGTTAAAGTTCTTGGAACTAGTGTTCACAGTATCAACCTCACCGAAGACAGGGCAGCGTTTAATGCAGAGCTAAAATCTATCGATGTTGATGTCCCTAAAAGTTTTGCCTGTGAAAGTATGGAAGAGACTATTACGGCTGGGGCAGAAATTGGCTACCCTGTTATTATTAGAGCTGCATTTGCCCTAGGAGGAAAAGGAAGTGGAAGAGCTATGAATGAAGCAGAGCTTAACGATATCTGTAAAGTTGCATTTGTCGAGTCTCACCAGGTATTGGTTGAAGAAGACTTAACAGGATGGAAAGAGATCGAGTACGAAGTGGTCCGTGATGCCTACGATAACTGCATTACTGTTTGTAATATGGAAAATGTAGACCCTCTTGGTATTCATACAGGAGAATCTATTGTTGTAGCCCCTAGCCAAACACTTGATAATAATGAATATCAAATGCTGCGAAATATTGCGCTGAAAGTTATTCGTCACTTAAAGATTGTTGGAGAGTGCAATATTCAGTACGCACTTGACCCAAAGTCTAGAATGTATCGTGTAATTGAAGTAAATGCTAGGCTCAGCCGGAGCTCTGCCCTTGCCTCCAAAGCAACTGGATACCCACTTGCCTTTGTTGCAGCAAAGCTGGCCCTTGGTTACAGCCTTCCAGAACTTCGCAATGCCATTACCGAAATCACCAGTGCAGACTTCGAACCATCTCTCGACTATGTTGCCGTAAAAGTTCCACGGTGGGACCTTCAGAAGTTCCGCTTTGTATCGGACAAAGTAACCAGTGAAATGAAATCTGTTGGAGAAGTCATGGCACTTGGTCGTACATTTGAAGAGGCTATGCAGAAGGCAATGCGGATGCTTAACATCGGGTCTCAAGGACTCTTCCCTCAGACTATTCCTTTTGAAGACATCGATGCAGAAGTAAAAAGACCAACACCACGGCGCATTTTTGCAGTAGCAGAAGCCCTCAGAGAAAAATGGACACCAGAGCAGATCAATATAGCTACAGGAATAGACATGTGGTTCTTAGAACGCATGAAACATAGTGCACTCATTCAAAATGAACTTGCAGAAGGAGGAGGGCTGCCAAGCTTGGATCTTCTTACTCGAGCAAAGAAAGCAGGGTTCTCTGATGAGGGCATCGGAATTATTGTTGAAGAGGATGCAGAAACTATTCGCTCACTCCGACTAAAAGAAGGAATTGTACCGTATATCAAGCAGGTTGATACGCTTGCAGGTGAATTCCCAGCACATACGAACTACTTGTACCTTACATATCATGGTACAGAACATGATGTTACCTTTGAAGATTCCGAGAAGCGCGCACTTGTCCTAGGTGGTGGGCCTTATTCTATTGGGTCTTCTGTTGAGTTTGACTGGTGTTGTGTTCAAGCAACACATGAAATGCAGAAGCAAGGATACTCCGTTGCAATGATCAATAGTAATCCGGAAACCGTGAGTACAGACTACGACGAATGCGACGCTCTCTTCTTTGATGAACTGAGCGAAGAGCGTGTCCGTGACATTATCGATCTGATTCATCCAGAAGGAACAGTTGTGTCTATGGGGGGGCAGATCCCAAACAATCTTGCGCCAAAACTTGCAAAAGTTGGCATTCCTATATTTGGTACTGAGCCTCGAAATATTGATAACGCGGAAGACCGCCATAAGTTCAGCTCTTTGCTTGATGAGCGTGGTATCGACCAGCCGGAGTGGAAAGAATTTTCCGCTCTTGAAGAAGCGTTACAGTTTTCCGAGACTGTTGGGTACCCCGTGATTGTCCGACCAAGTTATGTGCTTTCTGGTGCATCTATGGCTGTTGTTCATTCTGACGAAGACTTGTCTGCGTACGTGCAGCAATCTGCCTTTGTAAACAAAGAAGCTCCGATTGTTGTATCGAAGTTTGAACAAGGTGCAAAGGAAATTGAATTTGATGGAGTAGCTCAGGATGGAAAGTTACTGATCTATGCGATCTCTGAACACGTTGAGAATGCCGGAGTTCACTCTGGAGATGCGACTATTGTTCTTCCTCCTCAGCGCATTAATCTTGAAACTGTACGAAGAGTTAAGGCAATTGCAAAGCAGATTGGTGAGGCATTGGAAATCTCTGGCCCTTACAACATTCAATTCCTCGCAAAGAACAACAGATTGAAAGTTATTGAATGTAACCTTCGCGCAAGTCGAAGCTTCCCGTTTGCCAGTAAAGTCACTGGTGAAAACTTTATTACTATTGCAACACAAGCACTTATCGGAAAAGCGGACACTCGTAAGAAATATCAAACTCTTGACCTTGACCATGTTGGCGTAAAGGCTGCACAGTTTAGCTTCAGTCGACTAAAAGGAGCTGACCCTCGTCTGGGAGTAGAGATGGCAAGTACAGGAGAAGTTGCCTGCTTTGGAAACAACGCAGAGCAAGCATTGCTTACCGCGATGCTGGCTGTTGGGTTCAAGATTCCAAAAAAGAATATTCTTGTCACTATTGGTCGCATTGAAGACAAAGTCGACATGCTCAGCAATATTCAAGATCTTCATGAGCGTGATTATAAATTCTTTGCCACAAAGAGAACGCATGAATTTCTGGAATCCAGAGGTATTCCATGCGCGATGCTTAATAAGGTTTCGGAGCCTCGAGACCCGAATATTCGAGAATATCTTGAAAAGAGGAGAATTGACCTCGTGATCAATATTCCAACCCATTCTCGTGGAGTAGACCAGACAGATGGCTACTTTATCCGCCGACTTGCAACCGATAATGGTATCCCCCTTATTACCAATGTTCAACTAGCAAAACGCGTTATAGAGGCTATATGCCAAGAGGATGTGGATAATCTGCCAATTCTCGAGTGGCCAAACCTTCTAACGGATAAGGCATAAAGAGGGAATTTTATTGCCTGATAAGGGCAAATTTCCTATGCTTACACGGATTTTAGCCCCTACCAATGTTTTCCATGGCCAAAAATGATGATGCAGCAATAATTGAAGAAGACCAGACTCTTGTTACAAAAGAAGGTTTAAAGCAGCTACAAGATGAACTCGAGATTCTAAAGACCGTTCGTCGTAAAGAAGTTGCCGTTCGATTGAAAGAAGCTATTTCTTATGGTGACCTTTCGGAAAACTCTGAATACCAGGAAGCTAAAAATGAACAAGCATTTACTGAAGGACGTATTATGGAGCTTGAGCAGATGATTAAGAGTGCAAAGATTATTTCTGATAAAGGCTCTGCATCTAAAGGAAATGATATTCAGATTGGAAAGACTATAACAATACGCAATAAAACTGACGGTGATGATCCTGTGGAATACAAGATTGTTGGTTCAACTGAGGCCAACCCTCATGAGAGCAAGATCAGTAATGAGTCCCCTGTTGGAAAAGCTCTTCTAGGAAAGAAGAAAGGAGACGTTGTTGATGTCATTACTCCAGCGGGTGTCTTTAAATACGAAGTGGTCAAGGTTGCATAATAGGATATACTCTAACCATGACTGACAATTCCACTGCTAACACTGGTTCCGATCTCTCTATTTCGGACGAAACTCGCGCCTCTTTTCCAGAGCTTGTTGACATGATTATTGGCTCTGAGAGTATGAATAATGAGGAACGACAGTATTGGATAAATATTTTGCCGATCATGACGCCAGAGCAGATCCAAAGCCTGCTTGATATTTTGAATAACGAAAAAGCGCAGCTGGATGCTATAGACAAGAAGTATGCAAAACCTCTTTCTGCAGAAGAGGAACAAGAGCAGATTCTAAAAACAGAAGCACAGATACAAGAAAAACGAGAAGAACGTACAGAGCAAGAAGAAGCATTTGAAATAGAAGATGAAGAAGCATCAGATGACCTTCTAGAGAAAATTAGTGACCTCTAGGAAACGCAGAGAATGCAACTATCGATCAGTGCTGTGACTTCATCTGTTGCATCTACTGTAGACCTGTATCCCCCTGTTTTTAAGGCAATGTCTGCGTCGGTAAACTTCTCGACAATACGTGCTAGCTTTTGTGAGTCTATCTTTCGTGCAAGAGGAACAAGTGTTCGAGCAGTTGGAAATGGCACTCCTGCCGTTTTCGCTATAGATGCTGGATTTGCATCTCCATCTTGAACGCATGCAGTAACGAGTGTTAACTGTGCAATCACCCATGTCATACGACTCCAAAGACCGTACGGACTCTCTCCTCTATGCATTAGCTCTCTGGCAAACGTTAGTGCGCCATGCGTATTACCCGCTGCCATAAGGTCCATAAGCTTCCAGCCAGCCTGTTCTGCACTCAGCATGACAAGTAAGTCGATATCATCTTTTGTAATGCCTCTACCAAATGCATATGAAGCAATTTTCTGTATTTCAGATGCCAGTAACATTTGGTCTTCTCCAACATGATCCACTAAATACTGGGCCTGCTGAGCATCGATGCTTGAGCCAAATTCCTGAGCAGCCTGCTGTAACCATGCTGTGAGCTTTGCTCCACGGATGATATTGAATGTTTTTACATCTGCATGTGCCAAGATCTCTTTTGTGGCTGAAAGTCGCTTATCTGGCTTTGGTTCTGTGATCATTAACAGTACTGCAGGGTGAATAACTTTTTCAATCTGCTGGATGTGTTCTTTGTCCATTTTTGGTATTCCATCTATGGTCACGAGCCTTTTTTCTGCAATAAATGGTGCAGTTGCAATGGCATCGAGTAATTCTGAAGCCTTTAGCCCTTTTGCATTCAGTCGGAGGATGTTTTCTTCGCCAAATTTATCAGTGAAACTGTGAATCCAGCGCATTTTCTCTTCGCTGATTTGGTACAAGTTTTCGCCAGTTAAAAGGAATATCTGAGACATAGGAGCATGAGTGTATCACATTGATATTTATCTATAACACAATATTTGGTATTTGCAACTTGTCCACCCTCGTGGAAAGTGCGATTTTACGCTATAATAATACGATATGTACATTAAATACCCACACTACATTCGGAGGAATATTCAGCTCTTAACACTAAGTACATTGTGCCTAGTGAGCTCCTTCGCAATCGGCATTCGTACTGCAGGTAACGTACAACCAGTTCGCCTCATCGAGGCAGGTGGTACGGCACTGGCTGGGGATATCGATGGTAACGGTACTGTAAATATCGCTGATGCAATCTTGGTTCTCGAGGTTGCACAGGGATATGTTCTCTCTACTTCGGACCAGCTTTTAGCTGACCCGAATGCTGATGGACAGATTACAGTAGACGATGCTATTCGAATTCTCTCCATCCTCTCTTTGCAGTAATTCTCTTTTCTATGAATAGAAATACACACAAGCACAGGCTTGGGCTCTACCTCTACGTCGTAGCGCTCCTAAGCACCGCCCTGCCTCAGCAGACGTTTGCTGCAACAATGGATGCGAACTTCGAGTTCTATCCACACTGTGACCTGCGTACTACAGAAGGTGATGACGATGACTTATGGGCACTAGGACCAATTCCTAGTCCTGGTATTGTTGCGAATACTGGTGGTGGGCGTGGAGGCATTACCTGTACGGACTTTGAGATTCATGACCCACAGACCCTAAAGACTCGACCACTCCGTGAAGGAGACATTCTCGATATTGATGTTGTTATTGATAATCCTAGTAAACAAGAAATCGCACGTGCACGAGCATGGCTTTCGTACGATCCCGATGTACTGCAAGGTAACAGCATAGATATCCATAGCGCTTTCCCTGTTGTCACACCTGGAGAAAATGCATTCTCTGATAACGAAGGATACGCAAAGATGGGAGCAAGTGCAGACGGGGGTGGTTCCGAGTCAAAGAAAGTCATGTTTGCTCGAATACAATTTACGGTGCTCGATACGAGTGTTGGAAAAACACCGATCACGTTTCATGACCCTCAGATTGATGGTCACACAGTGATTATGGCCAAAGATGGATCTGATGATTCATACATCCTAGAAGATGATCCAGGAGTACTTCTTGTCGTCTTTGCTGAGGATGACTCAGTGGAAGAAGAGGTAAGCGATGACAATGATGCATCTGATGTTAATCCGTTTGATGATCTTCCAATGCCAGAAAACGCTTGTATTAGTAATAGTGACTGTAATTCTGACCTTTGCATCTCGGGTAGTTGTGCTGAGCCAGATACGAAAGTACCCAATGGTGACAGTTGTATTACAGACAACCAGTGTGAAAGTGGTCTTTGTGGCAGCGGCATCTGTATTCCAAGCTTATCTGATGAGCCAGAGACTATGGAAGTTCCCGTTGATAATACTCCAGATACACCCGAAACTCCTGCACCAGCACAACAAAATAACACTGCTCGAACTGCATTCTCGCTATTGCAGATTCAGAATGTTCGCGCAACAACAGATGGTAGTGCCATCTTCCTTTCATGGAATCCTCTGAATTCAAATCAGATGAAGGCATACAATATCTACTACGGAACAACATCTGGGAGGTATATTCAAAGAAAGACTATCGATAAGAGTGAGAATACTATTACTATCAGGTCGCTCTCTATTGGGACGCAATACTACCTTGCGGTAAGAGCTTTAAGCTCCGGCAATGAGGAAAGTGCCTTCTCAAAAGAAGTGTCTATTGTAGTTGGTAGCCCAGACTCTTCAAGTGCACCATTAGTGCTTGGTTCTGTACTCGGTTCAAATGCTCCGAGAAACCCTATTGATCCAGGAGAGACACCAGTAATGCCAGGAGAAACTGGTATTCCATCTCTCCTACTTCTTGCAGTTATTATTGCTGCAATCATTGGTACAGGTTTTGCATCAAAGCGACAATTCGCCGTAACTCCATTCAATCCTCATGTCTAATCTTCATCCTCATTGGGAGTCTGAAGGTGCAGATGTACCTGTACGAGCACGCGAAGATGAACCTAAAACAGACAATAGCATTCCTGAAAATGCAAAGACTGTCTCTCGGCAGCCAGCTGCAATTGTGGGAATGATTACTGTTATCGCTATTGGATACATATTTTTCCAGGGAGTAGAATCTCTTACTGGACAAGTGTCTAGTGGAGATCAACAGAAAAATGTCGTAATCACAGCAGATGGCCTTTCACCAGTCACCCTGGAAGTAGAACATGGGCAAACAATCACGTGGACAAACAATCAGGCAATTCCACATATCTTAGAGTCCCAAGAGCTCTGTAGTGATACAGGGTACTGTCTTCAGACAAAAACACTCTTCCAAGGAGAAAGTGACAACTTTACTATCACTCTGGATATGCCAGCAGGATCGTATAACTACACGTCTGCAACCTCTTCAGACATCCAAGGAGTGATTATCATCACGACAACTGCTGCTGATGACTTCCAAGATATTACATCTCTTTTGGATAATGATGTCTTTGGCAATGTCCCACAGGGAGGAAACGATGTAAATACAACAACTCCACCACCATCATCTCCTTTCGATACACCTGCGCCAACGCCAGTAGCTGCACCATCAGGTTCAAACATTCCACAGAACCCATACACAGCAGATAGTGTACGTATTCATCCGTTTGACGGTGATGGGAATCCTATTGAATCTGCGTTTGGAGATGCTCCAAATACTGCACCAGCCCCAACATCTTTCTCTAATAGTGGACCAACTCGACAACCAGAAACAGGAGCAGGAGGTATTGTATTTATCGTACTCGGAAGTATTGCAGCGTTGTGGTTTGCCACAAAGCATTGTTTTAATAAGACATACCAGTTTTAAAGATCTCCCTGTACAACAGTACAGACGTTATTTATACACTGGGCACTGCTTGGTAAACAACTAGCACAGAGTGTCGGTTCTTCTGTAGCACATTCATCTGCGTACTTCAGCACCTCTGACGTAACCATGATGATCTGATCTTTCTGTACTGCCTTCCCACACGTGAGGTATGGACTGCATCCGCGTGTAAATACCGTACAGTCTGAATCCTCTTCGCATTTCACATTCCTATCAAACAGAACGTCTATACTTTTCTTCTTTTGCTCACATGAGGTTAAGCCACCTTCGCAGTCTTCTGGGCATGTTCCACGACGCAATAATTCAGGACCATTGTCCCCAATTCTGTATTCATCGCTTTCCCCAGCTGCACAAATTGCATCTCCACATACTGGTCCTCCAAGATCACAATCTTGCGGACAATATAGACTTGCCCCTGTTCTATCTGGGAATGCTGTTTCACCATCTTCACATGTGCCATTACCACAAATTGTTGTGGCTGCGCGCGGAATACATACTCCTGCACATGCCTGAATACATACAGCACCCTTTGGACAAGGATATCTACAATCACCTTGTTCAACAGAGCACACTTCGCTTTGAATACATTCAGCACTAGAGAAGCATTTCTTTTGCGTACACGCTCTCTCGGTACATGCAATACCAGCTTCTGTACAAGAGCAGATATTACACCCGTCTGGTGCTGGATACCTGTCCCCTATCTTGTATCCACCACTACAGTGAATCTCTTCTTGGCAGTCAACCGTGCAACCATCTCCATTTAATGAATTACCATCATCACACTCTTCGCCAACCTGAATAGACCCATCACCACATGCACCAAGACCCAATTGCCCTCTAATCTGCGCTATCTGGTTTCGCATCAAGCTTATTGTCTGCTGGTCGTATCTATCTAAAATAACTGCAACCTGACCGCGCGTTACATAGTCGTGTGGACCGAACCGACCAGAGTCATACCCTGTGATAGTTCCTTTCTTTGCGAATCGATTAACTGAATCATAAAAATAATCATTTGGCACTACGTCTGGAAAAAGAAGTCCTCCAAACTGCTGTGCAACAACACTACCGGAAAACACTGCAATCATGCCTGCAATGAAAGCTACAATAATCTTTGGCTTCAACATGATTAATATTGTACATCAGCACTACCTAGATGAGAGATTGCGAAAAAGCGCTTTCAGTGTACACTACATAAAATGACTACTGATGAGACTATAAAGCAGCGGCTTGAAGAACATAAGCTTGAAGAACGCCATGGTTCTAAACTTGGTCCATTTATTCAAGATATTGTTTATGGCGGTAACGATGGAATTGTAACGACATTTGCGGTCGTTGCAGGAACAGTTGGAGCAGACCTACCGCACTACGTCGTTATTATTCTTGGACTTGCAAACCTCGTAGCCGATGGCACTTCTATGGGAACAGGATCGTACCTTGCTATTAAGTCTGAGATGGACCATTTTGAAAAACTTAGAAAAGAAGAGATGGATGAAATAGAGGAAATTCCAGAGATCGAAAAAGAAGAAGTACGTGAGGCGTACGAAAGAAAAGGGTTTACGGGGAAAGACTTGGATAGTGTTGTCGATATTATCACCAGTGATAAAGACGTCTGGGCAGATGTCATGATGGCTGAAGAGCATGGAATGATACGCGACTCGGGAGGGCACCCTGTTGTGCATGGACTAATGACGTTTTCTAGCTTTTTGGTATTTGGTTCTATTCCACTCCTTCCATACCTACTTCGTCTAGAAGCAGATAGCCGCTTTACCATTGCCATTTGGTCAACTTTCGGAGCACTAGCGATACTCGGGCTTACAAGAAGCATCGTGACAAAAGAACGCATCTTCCGTGGGCCTATCGAAATTGTTACTGTTGGGGCACTTGGCGCATTTGTTGCCTATGGTATTGGTGTACTTCTACGAGACATTGCGGACATCGCAATGTAGTATCTAGGCATGAATTTTGCCTCCCCATTAGACATTCTTCCAAAGAGATCCGTGCTGCTCAGCATCGTTGGACTCTTCTTTTTTATACTCCTGATTGTCTACGGGCCTTCGCTTTCTTTTGGGTTTGTACGATGGGATGACGGCATGCTTATCTACGAGAACCCTGCAATCAGAGGAATAACACTAAAAAACCTCTATACCGTCTTTACGACGTACGACCCTGAACTCTACATTCCACTGACCCTAATAAGCTATCAACTGGACTACATGATTGGAGGTATCAATCCTTCTGTGTACCACTTTCACAATCTCGCATTGCACCTGGTCAATAGCCTTCTTATAACATGGCTTCTTGCCACCATGATGCACAAGAGATGGATTGCACTATTCCTCGGGCTCGTCTTTGCACTGCATCCGCTTAACACCGAAGCTGTTGTCTGGGCTAGTGCCCGTAAAGACCTTCTGTCTATTGCATGGCTTCTTGCATCTGTTCTTAGCTACATTTCCTATAGGCGTACCAGCCAACGCTGCCACTACTACGTGTCTATTTCTGCCTTTGCACTAGGGCTTCTTGCGAAAGTCACTGTTATTGGACTTCCTGTACTTCTTCTTCTTATCGACTGGAAAGAGGCTCGGAATATGACAAAGAATATGATGAAAGAGAAAATCCCCTACTTTGTACTTTCGGGTATTTTTGCAGTCATTGCTGTGTTTGGGAAAACAGGTGTTCTTGGAAGCTCAACCCTTCTTGAGAAGATACTTATTCCAACGAAGAGTTTCATCTTCTATATAGAAAAGTTTTTTGTTCCGACTCACCTCTCTGTCCTCTATCCATTTACGAGTGACGTCAGCCTTACAAACCCAACACTTCTACTACCTCTGGTTGTTATGATTGCCATTATTGGCATTGGAATATATTCGCTTAAAAGTACAAAGGCGATCTTCTTCGGACTTGCATGGTTTACCCTCTGTGTGTCACCAAGTGTACTGAACTTCTCTAAGGGGGACTTCATCTACTTTGCGTCAGACAGATATGCATATGCCGGAATGATTGGACTGTTGTTTATAGTCGGATCCTACATTCGCCAAAACAATTTTGTAAACTATGGGTCTATTGCAGTACTTATAGGACTTGGAATTGGTTGTAATATGCAATCTCTTACCTGGACCAACTCGGCAACTCTTTTCCAGAATGCTATCGATACCTACCCAAATTCTGCCATTGCCTATAACAACATTGGAAACCATCTAAGAAGCACAGGTGAAACAGATAAGGCAATCGAGCACTATGAAACATCTCTAGCTCTGAGCCGGGAACACAGCCGAACCACATCGGATATTAAAGAGGGGGAAAGTAAGATCCTTGCCAATCTTGGTTCTGCACGAAGGGAACAAGGCGATATTCATGCTGCTCGAAACCACTACGATGAAGCACTTCGCCTAAACCCTAAAAACGCTCTTGCATTACAGGGTAAAGGTCTTATGCTCATGCAAGTTGGAAATGGTTCTATGGCGCGGCAATACTATGAACAGGCAATTGAAGCGAACCCTCTTCTGGTCACCCCATATGTAAACCTAGGGTCTTTATATATACAAGCAGGACAGATAGATGATGCAATTGCCATACTTGAAAAGGGACTTCAGATTAACCCCTTCTTTCCACAGGTGCACTTCAACCTTTCTTCTGCTTATAAGAAGGTAGGTAGAAATAGAGAGAGCCTAGAGAGCCTAGAAAAAGCAGTAGACCTAGAACCAAGATTCGTCGCCGCTCGCATTAACCTTGGTATTGCCTATGCAGATCGAAATAAGATCGGTATGGCTATCGAGCAATTTACTGAAGTACTCAAACATGACCCAGGTAATGCCCGAGCCACATCTGCTTTAAGCCAATTAAGAAACCAGTAATTACTGTAATACTACTTTAAACTCTAGTGGAACCTCTAGATCCACTCCGTCTTCTGCATTACCGACATTATAGAGCGTTCTATCGATAGTATGGATTCCTTCAATGTAATTCTGAGTAATGTTAAATGTAATATTTTCTTCTAGAGTGACATCT
>ENA-OREN01002733-OREN01002733.1-marine-metagenome-genome-assembly--contig:-NODE-2733-length-17342-cov-6.461164_pt1 | contig 17342 bp, 14 predicted proteins | sample MGYA00248624_ERZ508555 | MGnify/ENA primary metagenome ERZ508555 (study PRJEB26222, sample SAMN06267773) | marine metagenome | isolation source: Saanich Inlet, British Columbia, Canada | place...
GTGAAAAGAAAATTATTAGAGGTGGTTCACGATTTATCCCTGATGGCCTTTCACTGCGATCTACAGCACGAAAGGAACTGCGTCCAAATATTGGGAATATGAGTGTGGGGTTTCGTTGTGTAAAATAGATTTAAGAGTCGGTGTCAGTCGGCAAACCAAGAGCTGTTTAAGCTGATGCTCCGAAAAATACTGTTCTTTTTAAAAAAGGCCTGTAAATTATACAAAACAATAACTATCTAACGTCTTCTGTGACAATATGATAGGGCGCTTAATAGCATTTTTCAGGTTTTTATTATAATTTCATGGCTATGAAAACTATTTATTGCTACTATTTCTTAAGCCGCAATGTAGTATGGCTTTATATGTTACCCACAAAGTAAAATAATCAGCAATCATTTTCATGGGGAATCTTGGATTCCTGGTGAGTTTTGAGGTATGGTTATATTTGAACGTTAGGGGTTAGTATGAAGGTCGAAGAATTAGACTCTGACAAAAGATGTAATACAAGATTAGATCTTTCATTAGAAATATCGCTTCCTGCTCAAAATGGTAAGACGATAAATATAAGTGCGAGTGGCGTTTATTTCGAAGTAATAACAGATGACGTAGATGCGTTTGCCATCGGTACAACACATCCAGTCAAAATAGCCGCAATCACTACCACGCCTGGATTTGAGGAGAGGAAGATTAAGCTTAGCGGTAACGGATGCATTGTCAGGAGTGACATAAAAGAAGTAACAAACCGCGGTAACAAATTATGCATAGCTTTGGAATTCAAGAGCGCACTTAATATTATACCAAACGATATTTAGGAGAATTATTCCTTGAATTTTGCTGTTAAGTTTGTATAATTTCCACATTCGATAGTATTTGAGTAATTAATTTTGGAGATATTCTTATGGGTAACTTATTTAAAAAGCTAGATGAAATAATGACTGGTGACTTAGTACGTAAAGTTGGAGGGCTAGTATGTGTGGTTGCAGTTATTATAATAGGGCTAGGTTTCATTGTCGGTGCAAAGAGTGTTTTGTCGACGATGAAAGGACCAGCCGTTGCGGTGGAGGCTACTGACGAAGAGGCAGCAGAAGAAGGTGAAGTAGCATCTGAGGACACAGAAGAAGTGGAAGAAGATTACGAAGATGAAGACGATTATGATGAATAGACTCTGATTCTTTCAATAGCCTTCTTTAGTGTAGTGAGACGAGGTATATACGTATTAAAGAAGGTCTCATCCGTCACTGCTGTTATTGTCCTTCTTTTTGTATCCTTCGTGACACGCTTCGCAGGATTTTATCATCTTGCCAAACTGTGCGTCAGCGATTTCTGTATCACGTTTTTTGCAAGATAGAATTAATCTGTTTGACGCATTATAAAACCTGTCACTTAATATAAGAAACTCGCCTGACACGCCGGGATGGTTTTTTATATATAAATTTACGCAGCTGACACCAATACCCTGTTTCAGTTCGTTTGCCCACATCTCTATCTCTATCCAATCCCTGGACTCCAAAGCTTTTGCCAGTCTTCTGGTATCTTTTGAGGTTTTCTTCATTGCCCGCTTTAAGGTCTCTTCCTCTGACATGTATGCTTGTATTTCCTCATCATCTACTGTCACTTCCACTGCCTCTTTGCAGGAAATTATGCCAGTTAGTGCGACCGACATAAATAGAAATAGAATCAATAACGTCTTCATGCTTATTAACTGATTATCTCAAGCCCTGAGCTTTGTCATTTTAGTTTTGTAATATTAACGGCAAATCTTCTTTCTCTTTATATATATCGTGGCAATCATCACAGGTCTTTAGCAATCGATTAAATTCAGAATCGATAACCTCAACATTGTGTTCTTTGCACGATACTGTCAGTTTCCTGACGGCGTCGTAAAATTGACTGCCCTTTATAACGAATTCGCTCGAAATACCACGATGCTCTGCCATATATAGTTCTACGCAGCTGTAACCGATACCTTCCTTCAACTCTTTAGTCCACATCTCTATTTCAACCCAATCTCTGCCTTCTATAGCGCCTGATAATCTCCTCAAATCTCTAGATGCACTTTTCATTGCCTTTTCCAAAGTATCATCTCTCGCATGTGAAGTGGGCGTCTTTTGAACTTTTACATCTTCTGTCTTCTTGCAGGAGGTAAGTCCGGAAAATATTGCACATATGATAATTAGTAGTATTATTTGTTTCATTTTTTTACGTTTAATTAGTGTAAATTTATGAAGTTAGTGTCTATACCTCAAGTACCTTTGGGGATTTTGTCAGGTTTGTGCATCCCTCATCCGTAATAAGTATCATGTCCTCAAGTCTCACTCCACCAATACCAGGATAATACAGTCCCGGCTCAACGGTCACTACATTTCCTGTCTTTAGCGTGCACTTTGTCTTGGATATTCGTGGCGGTTCGTGAACGTCCAGTCCAACACCATGACCAGTTCCATGAAAGAATCCCTGCATCTTCCCCTTCATTTTACCGGTCTTAAATCCAAGAGAAGATAACTGTTTCATGACCTTTCTGTGTATGGCGTCTCCTCTGGTTTCATTCCCGGCAGACTTGAAAACTAACTCTTGTGCGGATGCCACTGCTTTGTACATTTTTTTTAACGATCTGGAAGCCTTGCCTTTAACAATAGTCCTGCTTATATCTGCGTAATATCCTGTCTGTTCGTCTTTGGGAAAAACATCAAATATGATAGATTCATTTGCCCTTAACGGGCCGCTTCCAGTATTGTGAGGTACGCAGGATTGTTCACCGCAGGATACGATTGTATGCTTTGCCGCACATCCTCTCTTCATCAACTCAACGTTTATTAATTGTCTTACTGATTCAGACGTAATCTGACTATTACGTGTTGAGAACAAAAAGCCATCTTTGATCTTAGATTTTCTTATGAAATCAATTGCCTTTTCAAGAGCGTGTTCAGTATTACGCAGTGTTTTAACAATGTGCCCTATCTCCGCTTCGTTCTTTATCTCTCTTGAATCAAAGAAAGGTTCTTGCTTAACTTCCAGCCTGAAGCCATTTTTTCTCAAAAAATCAGCATATTCCACACTGAAATTTGCAGGAATCTGGAGTTGCTTTATGTTCATTTCACCAAGAGCTATGGCAACTATCTCGATTAAACAGGCAGAATTGTTTCCCTTCTTCCTGGCAATTCTTTCATATTGAGAAAGGGAAAGTACCTTGTCGGCTTTGGACTCTGATTTTGCACGGTCCAGCTCAAGATCACTGGTAATCATAATCTTTTCATTACCCTTCCGGATAAATACAAAAGGATCCGGTGCCGGGAAACCGGTCGCATAATACATATTCGAATCTCGTTCGCTGTCTGCAATAATCAGTAGTGCTTTGTCATTATCCATGATGTCGATTTTATTGAAATAGTTCAAAATGTCAATGAGCTTCCTTTTATTAGGGACAGCTTCTGATTGTACGCTAGATTGAATAATTATCTATTTATACAAATTGACCGGCACTGAAACCTGAAGACCAGGCCCATTGGAGATTATAACCACCCAGCCAGCCGGTTACATCTACAACTTCACCGATAAAGTAGAGGCCCTTCATCTTCCTCGCTTCAAAGGTTTTAGATGAGAGTTCATTTGTGTCAACGCCCCCTCGTGTTACCTCTGCAACTCTATAGCCCTCTGTATCGGAAGGGTTGATACGCCATGCATGAAAAATCATAGCAACCTCATTGATCTCTTTTTCATTGTATTGGTTAACGGGTTTATTGTGATACCATAATTCCAGCCATCTATGGGCAACGCGCTTCGTTAACAGCTCTCCTATCAGGTTCTTCAATTCTGTTTTTGGACGTTCCTTCTGCCACTGTTTAATGGTTTTAGTAAGATCGATATCCGGAAGTAAATTGATAACAACTTCATATCCCTGTTGCCAGTAGTTTGAGATCTGCAGAACCGCAGGGCCACTCAGGCCTCTGTGGGTAAAGAGGATAGCTTCTCTAAATGATTGTTCGTTACAGGAAACTACAGCATCTGCAGATATACCGGATAAATCACTGAAATCATCCAGAACGTCCCTGCTGAAGGTCAGCGGGACCAGGCCTGGATGACGGGATAAAACTTTGAGCCCAAACTGTTCCGCTATCTCATATCCGAAACCGGAGGCTCCAATTGCTGGCATAGACAAACCTCCAGTGGCTATAACAAGAGATTCTGCTACGTAATCTTCAGAATTAGTCTTAATGTTAAAACAGCTATCTTTTTTTATTTTCTTAATCGTAGATCTGTTCTGGATCTTTACGTCGGAAAGCCGACACTCTTCTAATAAAAGGTTCAAGATCTCAACAGAGTTGCCGTTACAGAAGAGTTGCCCTGATTGCCTTTCTTGATAAGATATATTATGCTTTTCAACTAGCGAAATAAAATCGTACTGGGTGAATCGGCTCAAAGCTGATTTGCAGAAGTGTGTATTGTCGGATATGTAATGTTTGGAGTCCAGGTAAAGATTGGTAAAATTGCAGCTTCCTCCACCTGAAATCAATATTTTATTGCCCATGCGTTCAGCATGATCCAGAACCAGAACTTTACGTCCTCTCTGTCCAGCTGTCAGTGCGCACATTAATCCTGCCGCCCCTGCGCCAATGATCACAACATCATAATTTTTCATGGTAACCTTCCCTGGTATAGTTGGCTATGTCTCAATAACACCAATGCCGTTGTCAGGTCCCGGTAGTATGTTGAGCTGAATCTTGCCTTCCAAAAATTTTACTGCTTTTCCTGAAATAAGGACACGGTCATTATGCAACTCACAAAGAATCTCTCCGCCCCGGCTTGACACCTGTTTTGCCTTCATTTTAGTTTTCTCCAGTTTCCTTGCCCAGTACGGTATCAGCTGGGTGTGAGCGGAACCGGTTACAGGATCTTCGTCTATTCCATACTTTGGTGCAAAGAAGCGGGATACGAAATCATACTCTCTTGATCTCGCTGTAATGATAACTCCGCGCAGATCGAGCTTCTTCAGATAAGCTATATCAGGCTTAATTGATACAATATCACTTTCTGTTTCAAAGACCACAATGTAGTCTTCCGACCGTAAACACTCAATTGATGCCCTGTCAAATGCCTTTACTATTTCATACGGCACATTACAAGGAACAGGTGGTTGTGCAGGAAGGTCCATGACAAGCCAATCGCCATTTCGTAAAACAGTTAAGGTTCCTGATTTGGATTCGAACTCTATTCTCTCTTTGTTGTATCCCAGGATATTAAACAGAACATAAGCTGCTGCCAGGGTTGCGTGACCACACAAGTCAACTTCAGTTTTTGGTGTAAACCAGCGAATATGAAATCCCTTGTTGTTCGGTACAAAGAAAGCGGTTTCTGAAAGGTTGTTCTCTTCTGCAATAGATTGCATGATGTTATCGGGGAGCCACGTTTTAAGTGGGATAATTGCCGCCGGATTTCCCTCAAAAGGCGTGTCTGTGAAAGAGTCAATTTGATAAAGATTTAATTCCAACTATTTCCTTTTAATAACCCGACTAAATTATTGTGCCTTGAATACCGTTTTTGTTCATACTTATGTCGTTTTTGGTGCATTGTAAAAATAAGAAAAATCGGTTGTTATGTCAAAGAGAATATGATATTTAAGAAGGGAAAAAGTTGAATAATGTGTGCCGTTAAATTATTGGGATTAGTTTATGGGTGGTATACATAAACTTTTACCAAATGTTTGCTGGATGGGTATATATAGTAGATTGACGGAGAAGATGAATTTTTTTCATTAAGTCATTGTATGGTAACGATTTAATATATTATGCTGGGTATGTGTATAATAATAATTAATAGGAACATGAAATTGTTAATATAAGTGTATAAACATATTATGATTAGTCAGAATAATTACTAAGTATAATTTGCACAGCTTTTATTAATTATTATTATTGATTACATGCAGCCATAAAGTAAAATTATAACCTATAGTTAAATTTTTGTTTGTTACCAGCTTCAAAAAGTTGAAAAGAAATAACCAGAGGGGAAAAAATGAAAGCAAAAACAAAAGCTAAAATAAAAGCTAAAGCAATTGCAAAGGCCTCAGATACTACTAATCATTATTATAAATTACTGGAAAAAAAGTTTCATAGTTCTGACATTGTACGTTCGCAAATTGCTGAAATTAAAGAAAGGGTCAAGGAGACAGTAATTGAAGAGCCTTTGAAATCTCTTTCCGTCAGCTTTAAAGGGGAGGTTATTGGGACCTCTTTTGAAAAAACTCTTAAGATTATATCCAAGCATTTCTTTCGTAAAGGGAAGATTGATAATTATAGGACTGACGAAGAGAGTGGTGTTGTTGAAGCAAATATAACGGCTACACAAACCGAAGCAGAGGAACTGATTCAACTTCTCATGAAACGGCATTTAGTATTGCATTGCAAGACAGGACTTCCCAAAGGCGCAAGTAACATGTTGATTATCAATGAGGACGAAAAAAAACGGTTAAATGACTTCGTACCGGACGATATTAGCTGTAATTACGTTTCGACTGCTGAAACCCGTGAAAAATATACAGGCAGACTGGACGGCTATTTAATTTATAACGGCTTACCATTAACAACCAAAGCGCTGGGAAGTGAATTAAGATTAAACGAAATTGTAACGTCAAACAAAGTATTTACCAGCACAGGTTTAAAGGAAGTTTTTTTGAATCTGCATTTTATAACATTAGTTATTATGCTGGATTCGGAACAACACTATTTTAAATACAGGATATTTAAGGAACATGAAGAAGATCTTAAAATGGTCGAAGAGAATATAGATAATCTCGGACTCTTTACAGAGTTATTTGACCATCTTACCAATGAGGGTAACCCGTTGTTATTTAACAATGAACTGTTCCTGGATGTATTAAAGCTTGAACATATTGTAGAAAAAGATAACTGGAAGGTTCTTCCTGCATATGATAGCTATGTATTCTCTGCAGCAGATAGGCTTGATGCGCACTTCAAATTTCTTGAAGAATATGGTCTTTTGCAGGAGTGCGCAGGATCAGTTGAATTGCTGGTAGAAAAGTTAGAAGGAAGATTATCAAGTCACAGTCTTCCTTCTCAAAGCGAACAAGACGAATTAAGTTCAGGTTACAAGGAATTGAAGCAATTCAGTGCAATTTCGAACCATTCGTTATTGAAAAATGATTACCTTGAGTTGCTGGGTGCTTTCAGAAAATTATTGGCATATTTAGATTCTATGTCAGCGCATAACTCTACTAAACAGGAAAGCGTTCAGAAGGAATCGCGCCTGCCTAAAAAGCCATCTAAAGGTTTAGTCGCAACAATAAAAGAGCGCGCAAAAGCGTTGTTATCTTCCTCAGAAGAGTCATCTCAAGAATCGGTTTCAGCTCCAGATAATGAAAAAACCCTGGCTACTGAACAGGAAGGTGATATCCGTATTCTTCTATTACAAGTGAAGGACGGATTTCGTAAAATATCTAAATTGAAAACTGATTCAGGTTTGGATGCTCATCTGGAAGCAAGAAAGAATGTGCCTTTCCTCACAAATTTGTCTGATGCGTTAGATCAATTGAAAAAATTAATCAAAGATATCAATAAAAACAAAGATGTGCAAGAACAGTTTAATGATCTCTTCAGCAGGAAGAATAAATTTGTAATTCTTTCCAATAAACTGTGCAAAATTGTTAAATTTAAAACTAAGCAGGAAGAAAAAAAGATACGTAGTGTTTTGACTGATTTACAGGTACTCCTTCATGATAAACCTTTCATAGAGGATAATTATGAAAGATTTTTAGATGACGTTAATAATTTGGAGGATTTTGTAAATAGTAAGGATGTTTCCTCCATGAAACAAGCTGGTGCCACTTTGTCACTTGCCCAGGAGATGAATCAGAATAAAACCTTCGAAAAATTACTCAATATTAAAACCGGCATTCAAAGTATCATTGAGAAGAAAAAACAAATAAGAGGAATAAATACATTTAAGAAAGAGCCGGAATTCATCTCTTTTAGTCTGAAGGAGCTTGAGGGATTCCTGGAGGAGTTAATTGAACTTAACAAAAAGTTGAAAGTTACAACCTATTACGGTAAGCAATCAGATTTTGAAAAAATAGAAAAAGAGTTTGATAAATTGATTGTAAAAGTGAATGACATTGAGGATCGTATAACGTCCAGAAAAAGGAGTGATAAAAATACGATTTCTAATGAATCTGAGCGTTCTATTGATTACTCGAAGAGCTCTATGCTTGACAAGAAGAATTTAGAAAAAACAATTATTAGTGCACAATATCAAATATCGCAACTATTAGAATTTATTGATACAGTTAAAGGGTTTCTTGGCCAGCATTCGTTTGTTCATTCCGGTGTTTCTACAAGCGCCCTTTTTGATTCTATCACCTATTTGTTGAGCAATACGGATGTAAAGCTGCTGGACTTTACCAGTTTGACGGAAGATATGTACAATGAAAGTATTAAAACTATTTTTCAATATCAAGTTGGTGAGACATACAATGAGCCCAAAAAAGAAGAGGTTGAAAGCTTAATGAAGAAAGTCAAAAAGAAGACGAGTGTCAAGACTTACAAGAATAAGAAATAATTAGAGATTATCTTTACGTGATGTAATTCAGAAAATTTGTCAAAAAACCAAATACTTCGATTGTACTATTGTAAGACATAACGGATACATAAAAGGGACACATTCCAATTTAAAGTAAATGGGGTGTGTCCCTTTTTATTCACTTATAATTACAAAAAATATACAAGAAAGATTTTGTTCCCGGAATATATTCATGGCACTTTTAAGTCTACAAAAAGTAAGTATTCGCTTTGGAGGTCCATTATTATTAGATAAAGCGGATTTGCAGTTGGAACGTGGTGAACGAGTCTGTCTTATTGGTCGTAACGGTGAGGGGAAATCTACCTTACTCAAGTTGATCAATGGGGAGTTGCTGCCAGATTCAGGCGACGTTGCCCGGCAAAAAGGACTTTGTACCGCATATCTCTCACAGGAAATACCAAGAGAATTAAATGGTACAGTGTTTGAGATAGTGTGTGCTGGATTGAAAAAGGCCGGCCGTAGTCAAGTAAAACGGGATGATGATCATGATTGGGAGGAACGGCATCAGGTTGAAAAAGTGATCTCGCTGATGGAATTGGATGCTAATGCGGAATTCAAGGTTCTTTCCTCAGGTTTAAAACGAAGGGTATTGCTCGCAAAGGGTTTAGTTAGTAAACCTGAAATACTGTTGCTTGATGAGCCAACTAACCATCTGGATATTGCATCAATCGATTGGTTGGAGGAGTTCTTACTACGTTATGAAGGAACGGTTTTTTTTGTTACCCATGACCGCGTGTTCTTGAAGAATATAGCCAGGCGCATTGTTGAGCTTGATAGGGGAAACCTTGTTGATTGGGAGTGTGATTATGAAACTTTTCTTTCTCGCAAACAGGCAGTACTAGATGCAGAAGAGAAACAATGGTCGACTTTTGACAAGAAGCTGGCAAAGGAGGAAATATGGTTACGGCAGGGTATTAAGGCCCGTCGTACGCGAAATGAGGGGAGAGTGAGGGGCCTGGAAAAGATGCGCACTCTCCGGAGAGATCGACGTACTCTAAACGGAACAGTGCGAATGCAGGCACAAGAGGCAGAACGTTCTGGAATGAAGGTAATAAAAGTAGAAGATCTGGAATATGGGTATGATAATACGCCTATAATAAGAGGTTTTTCTACAACGATTATGAGGGGTGATAAAGTGGGTATTATAGGTCCTAATGGCGCTGGCAAGTCTACACTTTTACGTCTTCTGCTTGGCGAACTAACACCTCAACAGGGAATAGTAGAGCATGGTACTCATCTTCAGATTGCCTATTTTGATCAACTTCGCGAACAGCTGCAGGATGATAAGTCCGTGTTTTACAATATAGGAGACGGGAATGATTTTATTACGTTAAACGGTAAGCAGCAACATGTAATCGGATATCTACAGAAATTTCTATTTTCACCGGAACGAGCACAAACCAGTGTCAGCGTGCTTTCAGGTGGAGAACGCAATCGCCTTCTTCTTGCTCGGTTGTTTACCAGACCGGCAAATGTTATCGTGATGGATGAACCTACAAATGATCTGGATGTGGAGACCCTGGAACTTCTGGAGGATTTGTTATTGGACTATAAGGGTTCACTCCTTCTGGTAAGCCACGACCGTGCATTTCTAAATAATGTAGTAACCAGTACTATTGTGTTTGAAGGTGAGAGTAATGTTAATGAATATGTTGGTGGTTATGATGATTGGCTTCGACAGAGAAAACAAGTTGAAACAAACAAGAAGAAACGGGCCCAATTAAAAACTGATAGAGTAGAGGAACGCACTGAGCGACCTCGCAGGCTTAATTATAAAGAACAACGTGAACTTGCAGCTCTGCCACAGAAAATAGAGGAGTTGGAAGAAGAGCAGAATAAATTGAACCAGGCGGTGAATGATCCCATGTTGTATAAGAAAGGAAATGATGAGGCTACTGATATAAGGACAAGATTGTCAACCCTGCACTCAGAATTGGATAGCGCCTATCAACGATGGGAAGCGTTGGAAACACTTCAGGATTAATGCTATGACAAACAAAGAACACTATACCCGGCTTACGACAGAAAAAAGATTGAAATTGATAGAGGAGTCATTGAATTCTATTTATTCTAAAGAGGATTCTGCCAATGCGTATGAGAAGACTCTTGCTCTAATCAATAAGTACAAACAAAAGGTTGAGAGCGCTCCATATTATTTGACTCAAAAAGATATCATACTCATAACATATGGAGACCAGGTTTTCCATTCCGGTGAGACGGCACTGTCAACCTTGTCCAGTTTCTTAAATGAGTATGTGCGGGATATCATCAACACGGTTCATATACTGCCATTTTATCCGCATTCATCAGATGACGGTTTTTCAATTGTAAACTATAAGGGCGTCTGTCCGCTCAAAGGGTCATGGAAAGATATAGAAAAAATAAGGAAGAATCATAGAATAATGTTTGATGGCGTTATTAATCACATGTCACAATTGAGTAGGTGGTTTAACTGCTATTTAGCAGATATTCCGGAGTTTGAGGATTTCTTTATAAATATTGATCCAAGCACGGATTTGTCTAATGTTGTAAGGCCAAGGACCTCGCCGCTCCTGACCGAGTTTGTCGATGATGATGGGAAGATTAGAAACATTTGGACAACATTTAGCAGCGATCAGGTAGATTTGAATTATGCTAATTATAAAGTATTGTTAAAGGTTCTAGATGTATTGCTTTTTTATATCGCCAAAGGTGCTTCTCTAATTAGACTTGATGCAATTGCTTATATATGGAAAGAGTTGGAAACGCCATGTGTTCATCTTCCAAAAACACATGAATTGATTCGGCTAATGCGTGAAGTAATGCATGCAGTTGCTCCTGAAGTTATAATTATTACAGAAACAAATGTGCCTCACGGTGAAAATATTTCATATTTTGGAGAGGGTGATGATGAGGCACAAATGGTTTATAATTTTGCGCTTCCTCCGCTTCTGGCTTTTTCTGTATTAAAATCAAATACGGAAAAGCTCACAAATTGGGCAAAAGAGTTAGATCTTCCAGGTGATGGGGTGTGCTTTTTTAATTTTACGGCAAGCCATGACGGTATCGGTGTCAGAGCGGTAAATGGAATCCTGGACGAGAAAGAGATAACCTTTTTAGTGAGGACTTCTATTGGGCATGGGGGGTATGCGTCATACAGAGCGATCGGAGATGAGGACGAATCTCCTTATGAATTAAATTGCAGTTATATTGACCTGTTGACACATCCGGAAGAGGATGACAATATAAGAGTAAAAAGGATGATACTCTCACAGGCAGTTGTTCTGGCAATGCCAGGTGTGCCGGGTATCTATTTTCATTCGCTTGTAGGATCCAGGAATTATCATGAAGCGGTAAGGAAAACGAGGATCAACAGATCCATTAATAGAGATAAATTAAATTACGATAATTTGAAAGAATTGCTTGAAGAGGAAGGTAGTTTGCAAAAGATTCTCTTCAAAAGATATAAACAACTTTTATCAATAAGAATAAACGAGGAAGCATTCAATCCCTTTGGTAAATATGAGTTTCTGGATTTGGGAAGTAAAGTATTTGCCATTAAACGATATGCCAGTGATGAAAATGAGTCTATACTCGCGCTATTTAATTTTACAGGAGAGAGTGTTAAAATCGTTCTACCCGATGAGTATACTGGTCATCTGGTTGATATAATTACACATACAAAGATTCATATCCAGGACCTGGCATTAGAGCCGTATCAAATAGTGTGGTTGAAGAGGCACAAGGAAAACTAGATGAATAAAAAATCTTTAAAATTTCTTTTTTGTGTTTTCTTTGTCATCTTTGCGGCTTGGCGTGAGAATTAATCAATACTCTTCATGAATACGAAGAAAAGAGGCAAATTTGGGGATACCTGATTTGTAAAACCCATAATATTTAAATGTGACTATACTTCCTATTGGAGGAGGGTTATCTCGCTCCTTATCAGAAAAACCTGTTCCTATCGCAAATTGAATCCCGTTGGGCAACCCCACTAATATTGATCCAAGGCGACCGGTATGTTTTCCGGAGCCGGGAAGATATTTGATGACGGTTGCCTCTGCATCTTCATAGGTTTTTACTTTTAATAAATCGTGAGAACGTCCGACGGTATACGGAGAATCGGGCTTCCTTAGCATCAACCCTTCTCCTCCAAGAGACTCAATCTCCTTAAGCTTCTTTCGAAGATGTTCCTCACTTTTACAGATTTGATGTTCCAGTACTTCCGCAAACAGGTTTGGGTGTTCCAGAAACCAACGACGTGCGAAATCAAGACGTTTTTCAAAACCTCCTTCTATTCCAGGCGCATCAAATACAAAATAATGAACTTTTTCCCAATCGGTACCAGCGCTCTCTCTACGAACAATACTTACAAGTTCCTGGAATTGCTCTCTTTCTGTCCAGAGTTCACCGTCCAGGGGGGTTGACGGGAAATTTCTGGTAAACCATTCCGGAGTGTTAAAAGGGTTTCCCTGGCGGGATATCAGCTTTTTGCCAGTCCAGTACCCTCTCACACCATCAAGCTTTTCACTCATCCACCATCCTTTAATTTCAACTCTTTGATCCCATCGATGTGCAAGCATTACTGGTGCTTTTTTCAGTATATTACTACTTTGATGAGATGGTTGGGGTGGATTCGCCTGTGTGTTGAGTGGATGAATGACGACAGCAAGAAATAGACTTAACTTTGTCAGAAAAATGATGGTATACTTTTTCATAACAAACAGTTATTTTGGTTAGATAAGGATAATTATTTCCTTATAATACCTTTTCTTTTTAACATATCCAGAATGGCTCTGAGGTTTTCCTCGATAGATTTATGTTCTGAATCGAGAATGACATCAGGATTAAGCGGCTCTTCGTATGGTGAGTTTATGCCGGTGAATTGAGGGATTTCTCCGTCAATAGCCTTTTTGTAAAGCCCTCTGGGATCTCTTTGAATACAGGTTTGTAGACTGCAACGAACAAAAACCTCAAAAAACCTTCCTTCCGGTATCAATGCTTTGACCTGGTCCCTCTGGCATCTCAGCGGGGAGACAAAAGTACATAAGACAAGAGAGCCGTGTTCGTAAAAGACCCTGGCAACCTCTCCGGCTCTTCTGGTATTCTCTATTCTATCTTGGTCTGAGAAGCTGAGATCATTACACAGGCCATGGCGAAGTTTGTCCCAGTCCAATATTGCTGTGTGGATTCCTGTGCTGAAGAGAATGCGTTCAAGGCTTTTGGCTATTGTTGATTTGCCTGCCCCTGATAAGCCGGTAAACCAGATAACGGCGGTCTTGTGCTTATGCCTCTCCTCTCTCTCCTTAAGAGATACCGGATCTCGGTCTATCTCAACTTTAATGGGTAGTTCCTCTTCTACATCTGTTTTTTCTTCAGCATGGATAGTCTCTTCAATGCTTCTGACAGCGCCACGAATCATCCCGGCTCCAACTGTAAAATTAGTATCAGGGTCTATCACTATAAAACTACCGGTCTCACGGTTCTTATTATATTGATCTAACATTATTGGCTGTGTAAGTTTTATCTCAGCACGTCCAATTTCATTCAGCAGCAGAGTGTTGACATCGGTACGATGCGTAGTTTTAATTAACTCACAGAAAAGATTATGTTCTGTCGCATCGGTACGGTGTAGGGTATTCACATCAAACATGTATATTAACTTGGTAATACTGGCATTAACCGTTCTTGTGGTGTGTTTTATGAAATAATTTTTTCCTATCTCAAGTGGTTCATTTCCCATCCAGCACAAAATTACATCGATATTATTTTCTACCTGAGGAAGGTTATGCCGTCTAACAATCATATCTCCGCGACTAATATCTATTTCGTCTTCAAGGGTTATAACAACAGATTGTGGAGCGCGTGCTTCTTCAAGGTCTCCGTCCATTGTTGTGATAGTCTTGACTTTAGAAACCAATCCAGAAGGCAACACTGCGATCTCTTCACCCGGACTGACTGTACCCGCGACAACCCTTCCCGCATAACCTCTAAAATTAAGATCAGGACGTATAACATATTGCACAGGGAATCTGAAATCGCGAATATTAAAGTCTGAGCCTATGTGAACATTTTCAAGCATATGTAATACTGTAGGACCATCATACCAGGGCATTTTCTCGCTTTTGACAACTACATTGTCCCCATTAAGTGCCGAAACCGGAACGTAAGTAATATCTTTAATATCAAGCTTTCGAGAATACTCATCATACTCTTCAACTATTGCATCGTATACCTCTTGAGAATAATCTACCAGGTCAATCTTGTTGACAGCGACTATCATATGAGATACCTGTAAAAGACTTGCTATGAAGCCATGCCGACGTGATTGTTCAAGGACACCTCTACGCGCATCAATAAGGATGATAGCAAGATTGGCAGTAGAAGCGCCGGTGACCATATTTCGTGTGTACTGTACATGGCCGGGAGTATCGGCAATGATAAATTTTCGCTTGGGAGTCTGAAAATAACGATAAGCCACATCAATAGTTATTCCCTGTTCCCTTTCGGCAGCAAGCCCGTCTGTTAGTAGTGATAGATCTATTTCCGTTTCACCTTTACGTTTTGCAACTTTTTTGACTGCTTCAAGCTGGTCATCGTATATGTTCTGAGTGTCCATGAGAAGCCTGCCAATAAGCGTAGACTTACCGTCATCTACACTTCCTACAGTAGTGAATCTTAGCAAGTTCGCATGATCTGGGGATGTATGTGAATCCATAATTTAGAAATATCCCTCCTTCTTCTTATCTTCCATAGAACTGTCGGAAGTCATATCGATAACCCGATTTTCCCTCTCAGATTTACTGGCTTCTTCAACTTCTTTGATTATGTCATCGATCGTTCTGGCCTCTGAACGAACGGCTCCCGTACATGGGCTGCATCCCAGACTTCTAAACCTGCACATAGCTTTTTCCACCTTCTCACCCGGCCTGAGTTTGACCATGTCATCGTATGGAATTAGTACGCCGCCTCTGTCGACTACTTCTCTCTCCTGTGCGTAATATATAGGGACAATGGGTATCTCTTCCTTTTTTAAATAGTACCAGACATCCATTTCTGTCCAGTTACTTATTGGAAAAACCCGAATTGACTCTTCCTCGTTAATACGGCAATTATAAAGATTCCAGAGTTCAGGTCTCTGATACTTTGGATCCCACTGACCGAACTCATCTCTGAAAGAGAATATACGCTCTTTTGCTCTTGATTTCTCCTCATCTCGACGCGCTCCGCCAAATGCCGCATCAAATTTATGCTTCTTTATACCACCAAGCAATCCATGAGTCTTTAACTTGGCACAACATTTATCAACTCCTATCTTTTGTGGATGTGTGCCTTCGGAGATCGCCTCATCATTTTTTGCAACAATAAGCCGGCATCCAATCTCCTTAACATACCAGTCCCGAAATTCGATCATCTCCTTAAATTTATAACCGGTATCAATGTGCATGAGAGGAAATGGGATTTTGCCGGGATAAAAGGCTTTTTGAGCAAGACGTACCATTACGCTTGAATCTTTTCCGATGGAATAGAGCATGACTGGATTTTTAAACTCAGCAGCCACTTCACGGATAATATGGATCGACTCCGATTCGAGTTGTTTTAAGTAGGAAATATTAGTATCTTTCAACAAACTTCTCCATAACTAACAGGATTATAAGTGCTTCGGTATTCTATTATGGGTAAGCAAAGGGGGAGGGGTTTAACAATAGATGACTATTACTGGAATAGAAATATCATACAAAATCTTAATTTTCCTGCCCGCATGTTACTGTATTCAAACGCCTTTTTCCATAAAACGGCTACCTCATAGACTATTGTATAACTATATGAATTATTGACCGTTGTGTCAATGAGAATATAATATTAAGAAGTGATAGTCTCTCAAAAAATTAACGTATAAACAGCTGGCCTTTTATTAATATTTTAGTATGGCGACTCAATAACATATGTGTATAATCGTTCAATTAATATAAAACTTTTTTATTATTGAAACAGACGATAACTGAATAATCATCTAGAAAGTAGGAAAATGAAATTTAAAGACTTAGTTGAGAAGTTGACTCCTGTTCATAACGATGGATATTTTAACAGCCACCACTCTCGCGAAACTCATGGTACGGGTGAATACAATCAATTTGCGTTTACCACGATTGGAACCTGTGAATGTCCCAAATGTATTGCCCACGCACTTGCATTTGGAATTTCTGAGCACTATCTGGATCATGAGATCACGGGAGAAGTCGTAGAAGAGTTAAAAGGTATTTACGGAAAATTTGGGATAGATAATTTAAAAGATGCTTTTAAAGAAGAAGAGAAGGACTCTCCGGAATGTTCAAGCCTGTCGGCAAACTAAACTTGAGCGCGTAGCCCTGAAAAGGTGTAAAGATGTATTTTAAGGGGCTACACATTGCCATAGCAAGTTAGCCCCTTTAGTGTGCATAATAAATCTGGCAAGGCGTTTGTCAACGTCCTCTTCCGCCCCTGCCGCCACCAAAACTTTTTTTACCTCCAAATCCGCCTTTGCCACTGCTAAAACCTTTACTGCCTCCAGATCCGCCTTTTGTACCGCCATGTCCACTCTTGCCGCCAAACCCGCCTTTGCCACCGGGTCCGCCCTTACCACCGTGACCCTCATCAGCAAGAGCTTCACCAACTTTAAGAGTTCTTCCTTTCAGCTCTTTACCATCCAGGCTATCAATTGCAGACTTACCCTCTTCGTCAGAGTTCATCACAACAAATGCAAATATTTTAGATTGGCCATTATATTTGTTTTT
>ENA-OREN01002736-OREN01002736.1-marine-metagenome-genome-assembly--contig:-NODE-2736-length-17330-cov-8.565815_pt1 | contig 17330 bp, 14 predicted proteins | sample MGYA00248624_ERZ508555 | MGnify/ENA primary metagenome ERZ508555 (study PRJEB26222, sample SAMN06267773) | marine metagenome | isolation source: Saanich Inlet, British Columbia, Canada | place...
CTGCTAAGGGGATGGCACTTGTCTGATCCACCAGATGAATGGGAGAGAGATAGGAACAGTCTAATTGAGGATGTGCAGGGGAACAGGAACCCGTTTATTGATTATCCAGAGATGGTTGAGAGGGTGAGGGATTATTAAGTCATTGCCCGATGGGTTGTGAGAGTATGATTGAGTTTTATTTACTGCCCTTTTTAAAAGAGTTGCGTTCGATCACTTCTTATATTTTAAATCAGATATTTAGAGTTTTAATGTATTGGCTGTTCTGGTTAAATCTTTCATCTTTTTCTTCAAGGTCAGTTTCACGTTGGCCTGATTTCCAGAGGAAATAAATATTTACAGCCAAAGATATCACCAAAACTACTGGTACGATAATCACAAAAACCCAAACGTTCAAAGCCTCATAAGTGACTCCAATTGTATCTGCAGCGCTCAACAAGCTATTTACGCACCAATCAAAAGTATTTCTAATCCATGTGCTATCCATTTCGTACCACCTTTCTTATTTAATTAATAATTAATGTCTATTTAGTACCTGTCTGGTGGATATAATCTGTTCCACAAAAAATACCCACCCATAAAAAAAAACCCGCAAATAAAATTAGAAGTTGATAGCCATACACCTTTAGTCATATCAACCCATTTGTCGGTCCATAAGGGGTGAAAGAAATACCAAAATAAAACTGAATAAATAGCTAATAAAAATAATAAAATCTTTTTACTTAGAGGCCCTTTTTTAAGAGGAACGCCACATTTTGGGCAGGTTATAGCTTTTTTACTTACCTGATTGCTACACTCGTAGCAAAGTTTTAGTTTCATAGCATTGGGGATTTGATTTTTTATTTAAGGCATTTATTGTTAACAATTTTTCTTAGGTCATTTCCTGCTTTAAAAAATGGAACTCGCTTGGCTTGAATTTTCACCATTTCTCTGGATCTGGGATTGTGAGCGGTTCGTGCATTTCTTTCTCGAATATTGAAACTTCCGAATCCTCTTATTTCGACTCTATCCCCTCGAGCTAAAGAATCGCTGATACTTTGGATCATTGCATTTATTACAATTTTTGCCTGCTTTCGATTAAGGTTTATTTTCCCTGCTAATTTTCTAACTAATTCTGCTTTAGTCATTTTATTTGATTTGTTAAAGGTTGATAAAAATCAATTGTTGTTGAGGCAACCTTGTTAATTTTCAGTCGTTAACTGAATACCAAATTCTTTTGCCTCACTTGGGCGAAACAAGACCTTAATCTGTGCTCCTTCTATCACCCCGCTTTTAAAGGAGCCTTGACGGGACAACAGTTTCTCTATTAGTACTTTTCTTCCTTTGTTTAATCTCTCCGGAGAATTGGTTTCAATATCCTTAGTGTCCCGTAGCATTTGAACAAACCAGCTGGTAGGTATATTTTTTAGTTTTCCCATGGAAGCATTTTCAAGATTGAGCATGAACCAGATTTTGGAGCTCATGTTTGAGGCGTTATGTTTAACTTTTATGGGTCTTCTAGCTACTTGAGGTGAAGGTTTTATTTCGAGCTTTGCCACTTCCAATCTCTTTGGAATTTTATCAACCACAATAGGCGTAGAACGCATTGGAAGCACATTTCCCTTAATCAATGCTACCTTTACGGTTGTCTTGGATTTCTCTGACTCATAGAACCCATCTGAAATATTTGCGTATTCAAATCTGATCCCACTGGGAACGGGGAAGTTAACCTCTTCGCTGTCTTTTAAGGCTTGCTCCATAACTAATCCCCATATCGGAGCAGCAGCATGAGCTCCTGTTACTCCCTTCTCATTGGGTCTAAACATGGATTCGTTGTCATCATACCCAACCCAAACTGAGGTTGTGAAATCCTTAGTGAAACCAGTAAACCAAGCATCTCTAAATGCATTAGTCGTCCCGGTCTTCCCAGCTGCTGGATGGTTAAACCCCATTCTACGTATTACTCTTCCTGATCCGTCATTCATTACACCTTGCATCATATCCAACAGAGGGTAGATAACTTCCGGTTCAAACCTTTTCTCATTTTCAATGAAGTGTTCATAAAGAATATTCCCCTGATAATCTTCAATCTTAGAAACATAGAAGGGTTCTATGTGAACCCCAAGATTGGCTATTGTGCTATAGGCCGAGGCAAGCTCAAGAGGTGAGGCCCCGGTTGCTCCAAGAGCTAGTGAAAAGTTTTCACGAAGAGGGCTGTTAAACCCAAACTTTCTAGCAGTCTTAATTACTTCAACAGGTTTTACTTTAAATATAAGTTTCGCAGAGATTATATTGAGAGATTTAGCGAGAGCTTTTTTAAGAACAACGGGCCCCATGTATTCATCATTGTAATTAGCGGGTTCCCATTTTTTATTATGAGGTAACTCAAAAAGCATTGGTTCATCAACTAGGACAGTTCCAGGGTGGTACCCCAGGTTCTGCATAGCACTCATATAGACAATAGGCTTGAAAGATGACCCTATCATTCTGTTTTTGGACAATGCCCGATTAAACTGACTCTTTTCATAGTTAGTCCCTCCAAGCATGACACGAACGGCACCACTCCTATTGTCTATGCTGACTACTGCGGTCTGGAGCTTCTCATTTCTCTGGACCATTTTTTTATCCAAGAACTTTAAGTGATGTAATGCTGCCTCTTCTGCACTTTTCTGTAACGTGCTGTCCAAGGTGGTAAATATTCTCAATCCTCCAGAGCTAACAAGCTCCGGCCCATATATTGAGTTGAGTTCTTCTAGGACTGCATCCACGAAATAATGGTTGTTATTGTATTTTGTTCTTTTCTTTATTAGCCCTAACTCTGAGTTCAGAGCATGTTCTTTTTGATTCTTATCAATGAAGCCTTCACTGACCATTCTGGTAAGGACAGTTCTGGCCCTTTTCATCGCAAGTGTTTTGTCATTGAAAGGATTAAAATTATTTGGAGACCGGACAGTTCCAGCAAGTATGGCGGCCTGAAGCAGAGTGAGTTTCTTTGCCCGCTTTCCAAAGTAAATGTTGCTGGCTTTCTCAACACCGTATGCGCCGTTTCCAAAATAGACCAGATTGCTGTAGGCTTCCAGGATGGCCTCTTTGGGGAAAGATGTTTCTATCTGAAAGGCCATCAATAGCTCCTTGAACTTTCTTACATAGCTTTTATCAAAAGAGAAAAACAAGTTCTTGGCCAACTGTTGCGTTATGGTGCTACCCCCCTGAGCCAATCGTCCTTTTTTGAAATTAACCGACATGGCCCTTATAAAGGCGATGGGATCTATGCCATGGTGCTGGAAGAACCTGCTATCTTCGGTGGCTAGAATTGCTTTTTGAAATTTCCAAGAGATCATATCTAGACGCACCGTATTTTTGAGGCCTATAGTTTTAATAACTTCTCCATCGCTTGAGTAGATTTCTGTGGGTGGCCTGTAGTTGATATAAGAAAGGTTCTTAGGGAGCTGAGGCAGCTCTTCTTCGATATAGAAGTAGCCACCCATGAAACCACCGATAACAAGTATCAGAAGTAGTAATCCAGCCCATACAACTTTTTGTACAACCCATAGATATTTTTTCATTGTCTATTGTTAGTACGAAAGGATCCGTTCTTGTTTGTCGGATACTTCAACACTCTCTACTGACAATGCAGCCCGACTTGCAAGTTCATTTGTCATGCTGGTGTGAGCTTGAATAATAGTGTTCTTAAGGAAAGATTTATCCTCAGTAGAAACCGTATCAAAGCTATCCAGCTTATCTGTTAATCGACTTAAATTCAGTTTTGCCATTGAATAAACCTTTCCATTGTCTGGGTTTAACCAGTGATTAGTTATTTTTGTTTCCATCATGATTGTTGCGATGCTCTCCTCGATTGAGTTGCTCATCTGATCTTTATTTATATTGTTAGTTACTGAGTTATCAGGTTTTGACTTTGAAACACTTTCCACCAGTCGCTCCATGTAAGAGGTAAAAACCTTAGCAAGCTCATCCCGCGCCCGATCTTCCGAGAGAGTTTTATTGTCACGGCTATTTTCATCTTTGCTTACTGACCCCAGACCGTAGAAGACAGCTTTTCCTGACACATCTTGGTAGGCACCACTTCCAGTTACAGTCCATTCGGGAGCGTAAACTCTATTTGTGATGGGTGCTTCCTCAACTTGATGGGGGATCATTTTTGTAAGATCTGGGAACTTCCCATTTGTAGTAGAAGAGCAGGCGGTCCCGAAAACAATTAAGGTTAAAAATAATAAATTTTGTTTCATGATTAACTCCTATCTTTTAAAATTTGGTGAATTGGTGAGGTGACGGGCATTTCTTTAAAAGCTGAGAAAAGATCTTTTTTAGAAACGGGAGGTTCACCTGGAAACAACTGTGATCATCGCTTCATAATTCCAGGCGGCCACCTCACCAACTCGAGGACAAACCAACAGTGTCAATTCGCTGTCTTAATCAGAAAAAACGGGAACCATTTCTTCCCATCTGGAGTGGACCAAGTCCCTTTAAGTTCTCCACCTGGTATGAACTTGCCCTCCAGAACACCAACCTTTTGTCCGTCTTCATACTCTGCAAGCACAAATGAGTCATCTTGGTCAATGTGCCCAAGGACCTCATTGTTCTTCTTAAATGTGCTAATAAGGGTTCCATTTAAGGTGTCGCCTTTTCTGGTAAGAGTCATTTTGAAGAAATGTTTTCCGTTGATGGTTCCTTCGTAGTTCAAGGTTGAGATTTGTTTCTCATATCCGAGTTGCTGTTCTTGCATGTCCATTTTGTTTTCCAGTATCAGAGGGGCAGTCAAAACCGCCGCAATTAATGTTCCAATCAACCATTTCATAAATACCTCTTGGGCTATTTGGGATACTCAAAGACCCAGTCACTGACCCAGGTTTTCTTTTCTGGTTTTTGAGCAATTAACTTCTTTTTAACTTTTGGGGAAGAGGTTGTATCTGCCTTTTCTTCTGGCTTTGATGAAGCACCTGGGTGGGCATAAGTACCCTGTGATCCGGTAAAAGTTTTGTCCATCACATTGGCTTTTGGTGCTAACTCGTTTTTGTTATGCAATGCAGCAATTATTTTTGAGTCGTCTCTCTTTTCTGTTTTTAATTCTTTAATCGAATTTGTTGAAAAAGTTTCTTCCTCGATATTGGAGTCCGAATTTTTAGCTGTAGGATCTGTAGACTCCGCTGATACACCCCAATGAGGTTTCAGGGTAACGGTGATCTCTTTTGGCTCTTCATAAGCGATGCTGGAGCTGTTGTTGTTGGAGGTTTGTGTTAGATCTAGAGATGTAAACAAAGGAGGGGAAGTAGTTATAGAGGCTTGGTTTGTGCTTATATTGATAGGGCTGCCAGCATCGCTTGTTAAATTTGAGTCAAGGGAAGCAAAGGATGTGTTTGATGTGGTGTCACTATACTTCGCCCAAAACTGGTCCAGTTTGTTACTGATGCGATCGATTCCATCGCTACCGAGTTTTCTCTTATGTGCTTTTTTTGCAAGGACCATGTGGTAAACAGAATTTTCTCCATCCTCTAAACTGTCATATGCAAGCCCGAGGTTATAAAAACTGTCTGGATCCTCCGGATCAATTCTGCTTGCCGTCTTGTAGCTTTCAATGGCTTTAGCTGTCTCGCCGAGCTCTTCATAAAGAACACCAAGATTGTTATGCGCCTTGGCATACTTAGGATTAATTTTAATAGACTCTAATAATGAGTGTTTTGCTGTTGAGTAATTCTTCTGTTGTAGATAAGCCAGGCCAAGATAGTTATGAGCGCGAGCATATTCCTTGTTTTCACTAATGATCTTTTGAAGTTCTTCGATCTTTTCTTGATGGTGTTCTGCATCGGTATATATATTTCCAGATAGCATTGGCCCCAATGTGTAGTTAGGGGAAATTTCAAGCGCCATTTTAAATTGGGTAATGGCGTTTTCAAATTGCCCAAGCTTCAAATGAATAACGCCAAGGTCATTGATTGACTTGATATCTCGATAATTCTTTTCGATGTTTTCCTTCAGTCTACTGATTTCTTCCTGTGTGTTGGGTTGTGTGGTTTGAATAACGTACTCCGCCCAACTTGGAGATGAATAAAAAGTAAGTAATGCGGCGGCGGCCAGTATTGCTTTTCTTGGGTTTTTCATGATGTCCCCTTAATTAGAAAATTGTTTGTAAAACTTATAAATATATAAAAATGTAAAAACTATTAATGAGGCATTGCGTTGAGTGAAGCCACTACTGCTTTGACAAACAATGCGGTCATGAAATGGTAGGCAATTATTCCAATGACAGTGGTAAGACTGATTCCCAGCATTCCAATAATATGTTTTTCCAGTAGTTCCTTGATCATCACAATTTCCTCCGTCTGACTATTGATTAATAAAATTAAAAGATTGATAAACAGTCACTCTTAATTTCATAGTTCGAGATCTCGAATAGAAAAGGGAGAGGAGATGTGAATTGAGTAAATACTTTGTAGTAGGAGGGATTAAGAGGTGTATGAGCTTATTGTAGAGAATTGAAAGGGTTTGCTAGTGGTGTGTTAATTCTCGAACAAGCCAGATGGTTGTTACTTTATCTCTGTTGTGATGGAGTCTCCAGAATGGCCAGGTCCTACTGCTGTAATGGTATGGGTACCTCTAGAAAGGGGCCATTTGGTTTTATAGGGAGGCCCTACCTTGTCATATTCTCTTCCATCGATGTACCATGTGATTTCAGGTATGGGTAGGCTGCTGGATGCGCCCAACTCTATTTCGTAAGCACCTTCGCTCGGGTTCAGTATGTATACCTCGCCATTCACTGGGCTCGTAATTTGAATAGCTGAATCAACCTCTCTATATATTGCTTTAGAATTTCTATGGATTCTATTTTCTGATTGAAAAGTCTTTCCAAGGTTTCTCGAAAAACCAGCTAGGCGGTAATTACCTTCAACCCCTTTTTTGTATCTGCCGTGAAGCCATGTTGCGAACTGTGGAGGAAGGTTATGTATGCCTCCTGAACTATTGTGGTAATTGCAGATTTCTTCAGGCTCCATTCCATTAATAAATAATTCGCGCTTAATGTGCGGACAGAATTTATTTGGCTTCATTCCCGAATAGGAACAAACCTCACTCGACACCACTCCTTCAGGATTGGGAAATGGTGATGAGAAGCCATTCGGATATAGTTCATTCAATATGTCAATGAGGATAGGGGCCGTCGCCTGTGCTCCACTCATGCCAGCTGTTGGCTGTCCGTTGAAGTTCCCCACCCATATGGCGATCGTGTGTTGAGGCGTGTAGCCAACTATCCACCCATCTCGGTAGTTGGTGCTTGTTCCTGTTTTCAGAGCCACCTTAAAAGGAAGCTTTTGATTAAAGAAATCACCAAAAGTAAGGTTCCTGGCCGAAGGATCAGAGAGCATGTCCGTTAAGATGTAGCTGGCTTCCTCTGAGTAAACTCTTCGCCCCATAGTGTTCTTATCATTAATAAAGGATTTTGCCGGAATGAAGAGTCCACCTCTTGCAAGCGCCGCATAAGAAGATGCAAGTTGTACTAGGGTTACTTCCGGGTTTCCAATCACCATTCCAAGACCATAATGTTCAGGACCGCGATGAGGAAAATTGATAAGGTCTAATGACTGCAGGGTTTCATAAAAAGATGAGTATCCAATCCTGTTAAGTAGGCTGACCGCAGTCTGGTTCAAGGAGTTCCCTAGAGCGTTTCTCATGGAAACAGGACCATATGACTTTTTGTTGAAGTTGACGGGTCTGTAAACGCCTTGCGGTGAGGTATATTTTTTCTCTATATCCTCAAGCACTGTTGCAGTATTCAACCCTGAGTCCAAGGCCTGGGCAAATAGAAATGGTTTAAGGGTTGATCCTGGCGATCTCAAAGCATTGGCCCCGTTATTAAACCCTTCATGTCGTTTTGAATACTCAATGGAACCTACAAGACTCAGTATTTCTGAATTTTTATTATCTAGTATCACTACTGATGCCTGACGGGCATTTTTTCTTTTAAGCCTGAACTGATGAGATTTCAGAATCTGCTCAACACGACTTTGTAGGTTTAAGTCTATCGTTGTTGTGTAGTTACCACTTCGAGATGCTGGTAGCACTTGGTTTATAAGGTGGGGGGCAGCAAAGGGAAAAGACTTGGGTTTTAATACAGGGGTATCCTGTAAAGAACGATTTAGCATATCGGAACCAATATGTCCGTTAATATGCATTTTCCTCAAAACCCAGTTCTTTCTTTCAATGAGGAGAGGCGCATTCCTGCCATAAGGATTTAACTTTCCCGGTGCCTTGGGGAGAGAGGCTAGTAGTGCTGCCTCTGAAGTTGTCAATCTAGAGAGAGACTTTCCGAAATACACCATTGAACCAGCCTTGACCCCAACTAGATTATTTCCCAAGGGGACCTTATTGAGATAGAGCTCAAGAATCTGTTCCTTATCGAGCAGCCTTTCAATCCTCAAACTTCTTATAATCTCAACCAACTTGTCATGGTAGGTTCTTTTCCTTGGGTAAGTCAGTCTCGACAACTGCTGGGTAAGTGTTGAAGCCCCGGACACAATATGCCCTTTAGTAAGGTTACTTTTAACAGCACGCAGAATTGCTAAAACATCAACCCCTGGGTGACTGTAGAACCTATGGTCCTCGGCAGAAATAAATGCATTTTGAACAATGTCTGGAACATTATTGAGAGGTGTCCATATATGACGTTCACCATTTGCAGCAGGAACCCATCGCAGAATACTTCCACTTCGATCTTTAAAAATCGTATTGGACTCTGGGTAAAGATCAGAGACAGATACTCTACTTTCAGACTCAAGGTGAATGCCTGTAGCGACAACTATTAACAGGATACAAACTATTAAATTCCGAGGCATAATTTTCATTGCCTGGATATTTGAATTCTATCCTTCGGTGTAAAACCAGATACCTGGGGAGAGTACATCAGTTGCACTTTAGTTGACGGAAGAACAAAGTCACCTTCCATAATTGCCCGCGCGTAATAGGTGTACTGGTAAGTTCCATTCCAATACATCTTATCCTTGAAAACAAGGACACGATCATCTTTAAACTCAACAAAGTTTGGAACAAGCTTATAAGTCCCATCGTTATTCCAGTAACTACTTTCATCCTCCTGCGTTTCCACATGCTCTTCAGTCTTGATGGCACTGTTTATGGCTACGAGCCCTGAAGGAAGAGGATCGTCAATTACCACGTAAGAGTATGGTTCACTGTAGGACAGGCCTATGACATCTATATCAACCCTTACCTTGACGATGTCCCCCACATGGATATCTCCCGAGCCACTTTGGTTTTCAATAGTTTTGCTAATACTAAAACCATTGGAGTGCCCTGACTCGGCATAATTCATCCTTGGGTATTTAAGAGTCGCCTTATAATAAACAGGTTCACTTGTTTTTGACTCAAGTTTTAACGTAGGGGTTTTAAGATTTTGGGAGAGATTCAGATTAATGGTTTTAAACTTCTGACCATCTAGAATTTCATTTGATGAGTGGCCATTCCATTTGACGTTAATTTTTGCAGGAGAGATAGAAGCCTTCTGGTTCTTATAATATTCTCCGAGAGCATAGAGTGCCCATCCCGTATCACTCGTTGAAGTCCAGAATCCATTTGATTCCATTCCGCTGAGTAATGCCTTGGCCATCCTGTGTGCCAGGGGGTGATCGGGGTTGATGGAGTTTGCAGCAAGTAGAGCTACGGCTTTATACCTGTGTCTCGCATTGAACTCGCCATAATTATTTGGAGTAATGATGTCAAGAGCCTTGGAGAAAAAGATTTTCCGGATGTAGCCTTCAACTTTTTGTTTGACCGGAAAACCCGAGTTGTTTCTTGCAAGAAGCATGAACATTTCGGCTTCCGTGCTTTTTCCGCTCACCCTCCTAAGAAAATTCTTATTCGGTGAGTCGAAGGCGTCGTTCAAAGAAAGGATATAACTTCCGAAGGCAACAAATGTTTTATCCAATGACACATTAGTATTGATCAGATTCTTAAGGTAACTGACGGATTTCTGCATTCGTTCTTCAGGAACATCGACTCCGTTTTTCTTAGCGATACTCAATGCTGCCATCGCATACAAAGTACCCATCATATGAGGATTTTTGTTTCCAGGCCAATATCCGAAACCACCGGATTCGGTCTGCATCATGAATAACCTATCAACGCCAGCCTTAATATATTTATTTGCTGATGCTGTGGTGATCCCAGGAATATGACCTTCATCGATGAGTCCACGTAAAGCCACTAGAGGTAGTAGCCTTGAGCTGGTCTGTTCTATGCATCCATATGGATACTGAAGGAGATAGGCTATTCCTCCAGACATTCTTAAAAATGGTGTTGTGGCAACAGTGAGATTGAATTCTGAGTTCTCTATAAAGTCATCTTTATGGGAATCCTTTTCTAAAACTTGATCAATCGGGAGTGTCAGTTTCGTATCTCCCCTGAAAGACCCTACAATTACATCAGTTCCAATGGTGTACCCTGAGTGAATAGGCACCTCCAGTTGAACAGCATCTGTTTTGTCTTCAAGAGTTCCAGAGAAATCGACTGAAGCCATTCCAGTTGATAATGCTTCACCTCTAATGCTGACCTGAGTGGAATCCATAGCGTCTAAAAAATAATCTTCACCCTGCTGTGAAATACTTAAGTTTGTTGTCGCGTTTGACATAAAATTCAACGTAGATGCAGCTTCAGAGTTGTTAATGGCTTTTACAAGAAAGTTGAAATTGTCTCCTTTTGAAAAGAATCTTGGAAGCCCAGGTTCTATATAAAAATCCTTGGACGCAATCAATGGAAGTTCTGTCTTGCCAAAGCCATTGCCCTTATCACATGCCACTATATAAATACGATAAGAAGTAATGGAGTCGGGTAACTTATATTCTATTGTTGCGTTTCCGTTGGAGTCGGTGACAACAGAAGGACTGAAGTAGGCTACCGGGTTAAAGTCTGACCTTAGGGTTGTGTTTGAAGCTGAAGATTTTTCAAGCCCACCGCCACCAGTAAGAGGTTTATTCCATATCATCTTCAAGGGTGTCTGTTTTGAAAGCCATGAACGAATGTCAGCTGTACCAACGCCAAGAGGAATGCTAATTCTGGACAGCGAAGACAGGTCAGGGCTTTTGTAACGAGTCAGAGCCAAGACTTTTTCATCGATAATCCCAATGGCCAGCTCGACGGATTTCCCATTCCCATTTTTATCTTTAACTGAAACCTGAAGAGTGCCTGTGGATGAAGGCTCCTGGGAAATAGAATCGACTCCGTTATTAACAGCAATTTTCAGGTTGTCGGATTCCTTCAATACCTGAAGCTTGATTGCACCATACTGAAAGTTTGGAGCACCCTCATCAATGGATGACGGGTAATAAGGAAAGTCTCTTCTAGGCAAGGCACCTAAAATAGAAACATGAATATTGGGGGCGTGATCATTAATTAATGGAATAGTCAGGCTGGGTTGCTTCTCCTCTGTCTGGAGAAGGGAATAATCCAGTACTCCCTCTCTTTCCAGAGTGACGAGGTAGGCAGGTGACTTTTGAGTCGGAAGGAATTTTATTTTCGCAGTATTACCTGGGCTATACGTGGTTTTATCTGAAATAAGGAACAGTTTCTTATAGGGGTTGTTCTTTTCACTCCGGTTATAGGAACTGTAACCATCCTCAACTTTTAAAATAGTTCCGGAGGTAAAATCTTTACCCTGTGATGAAAAAGAAGTTGTGATCAGATAGTCGCCACCGTACGAATTTGAAAATATAAAAGGATTATCAGAGTCATTAATTTCATGTTCTACCGAAAGTACTTTTTTCCACAGCTTCTGCCAATTCCAGTAAATCTCTCCTCTTTCGTTTCTCTTCCGGATATAATTCCACCCCTTTCTTAGAATATTAACTTTGACCTTCCCGGTTTGCTTTTGTGCGCCTTCATTTTTAATAACCACAAACTGGATGGGTAAATCCATGCCAGCCTTAACAGCATGGGAGTGTTTGCTCATGCCCACTAGGTAATCTGGCTTTCCTTGGTAGACACTTTTGCTGGTGGCAACTCGACCATCAAAATCAATAACACTGGCTACAACAACCAGGCTTCTTCTCCCTGATGTAACCATGGAACCAACGGGAAAACTGAATTCTGCATTCCCATTTTTATCGAGTATTGTTTCGCTGCTTTCTATGAGCTCTTCTTCTGCTTCGCTGTTTTCAAATCTAAAATTATCGTATCCATTTACTTTAAAGCGTGTCTTGCCATGAAATATTTTCCACCTGACCTGAGCGTTCTTAAGTGGGCCTCCAACGTAGTATTGGCCTGCAATTTTTACCTTTAAGTATTTTATCTCCCGGTCAAGATTTGCAAACCCTGAGTCTTTTCGTGTTTCAGTATCAAAGGTAATACGGGTTTTATGCTTAGGTGCTCGGAATTCCTGCAGCTCAAAAGTCCTGGTCGCTTCATAGGTACCCTCAGAGTTCATGAATATCGTATAGGTCCCTAGAGGAAAATGAGTATCCAACCTTAGGTTGCCTGATAGGGTTCCAAACTCAGTGGGTATATATGTGGTTTGTAAAACCGTCTCCCCCTTGGAGTTTTCAATCCTGACCGGGGTTTCATTTCGGTAAGGGCTGATATTGCCATCAGAGTATTTCCTTAACGTTCCTTTAAAGAATACTGTGTCACCGGGTTTATAAATCCCTCTTTCGGTGAAGATGCTCGCCTTTATTAAATTCTGTGATTTCTTTTTAGGATTTTCTCTCTGAACATCCCCTGGGTAGAACTCTTCTCCCTTTTTAATTTCTATAAAGGAGGTGTCATCATGGGATAAGGCAACTAAAGCCAGTATCTGGCTTAAATCAAAAAACTTTTCATCTACCGTGTACCCACCTTTTTCAACCTTCATGGCATTATGGACTCCAGGCCTTACAATAATGACTCCATCGGAATTAGTTGTTCCAAGGTAAAAAATATGGGCCTGGTCATCCAAGGCATAGACTTTTTGACTGCTGAGCGGGGTTCCCGTTTGGATAGAGGTTAACCAGATCAGAAGGTTTTTGCTTGAGCGCTTGTAGGTAATTCCAATGTCGGTAATCCTTACCAACTTGTAAGAAGATTCGGCTTCAAGCTCCGGATTTTCACTTCTGACCTTTATTAATTGAACCGAACCCTTGCCACTATCTTTTCTCTGGGTGAGTGGGACAGAAAATGGCTTTTCCTTGTAGTTTTTCTGAAAATTAAATATTTGTTTATCCTTGGTTAACTGACCCCACAATTCTTTAAACTCATCAGGTAAATCATCACTTTGTGTTTTCTCTTGGTGCGAGCTCAACTCCTTCAAGGTCTCTTCCCATTCAACATTCCTATCCAGAGCATAGGGAAGATAAACTGGAGGAATACTAATAGTGTTGACTGTGAATTTATCGATGTTTTTCAGGTTCAGGTGGAGTAGTTGCTTGCTGTTTCTCTCGATGACATTATTTTGATTGAAGAACCCTATGGTAGATAGTGGTTCTATTACAAAGCTGGATTTCGTTGCCTTATATCTCTTCCCATCTATCTCGAAACCCGGTTTGAATATCAGTGAGTATCTTTGACCCGCCTTAAAATCCCCCTTCAAGCTGATCTGATTACGTTTTGTGTAGCTGATTCCCCAATCTAATTCTTCTTCAAGTCGAGGCGATATTTTAGGCTTGTCTCTCTTAAACCAGGCAATTAGAGCGGCGTATGAAATTTCATGATCGAGTTCAAGCGTGACTTGTCTTTCATAGGGGCGAGCCACTATTATTTTCTTAATGGTAAAGTGGTCGCTGGAATTAATATTAGCTGCGCCTTGTGAAGCTTCTAGCGGAACAATGCTGATCATAAACTGTAAAAAGATAAAGACCGGGACGAGAGCATTCTTAATATAAGTTTTCATAGTTTTATAAGGTTTCTGTTGATCCTCAGTGGTTTGGGTGAAGGTTTTCTTGTTTTTCTTTGTTGGCCTCCCATGGTTTCAAGCAATGCATCGGCATGCTCTAACGCAGATAAAGCTGTCTGCTCTGGTGTTAGCCTTAGCACTTCGCGCTTGATAATGATTGCTTGCATGACCATGACAGCAATGGTGTCTCTTCTTGTTAAGTAACCGCTCATTGATTTTCCTTTCAGGCTGATCAGAAATATTTATTTTTAAAATGTTGGTTCAAACCTTTCTGGATCGATACAACATATGATCATTCGTCCTTGGGATTTGGGAGAGTTCGATATTGTTGAATACAGTGGACAACTTCAATAACTCGAAGATTGATTTAACCTTATTGTTTATGCCGATAACTTTAAATGACGTGTTCGTAACTTCACTAACTCGTATGCCTTCTACTAGAAGAGCAGCGGCAGATGTGTCAATGTCATTTACCAGAGTGAGATCAACAACTACATTCTGCTTAAGGTTCTCGAGTGCATTCATGATCTCTTCTCTTAACTCTTTGGTTACATGCTTGCCAAACTCTCCTTTCAAACGAAAAGCAACTGTTTGATCATTTAATGGTGTTACTTTGAAGGTTGAATATTCACAATTAATCACCACGAGTCTCCTTTTTCTAAATAATGGAAGGTGAAATAACCTCCCTTTACTTACTAGTTCGAGATCTCGGTGAAATTGCTAGTCATACGTGATGGTTGCTAAACGTGCTTGTAAAAAGGCCTTCGAGGATTAATGCTTAAAGGGGAGGGGAGGGCAGTTTTGTTCGAGAGAAATCGTTTCTCGAACAACAGCTCTAAAAATAAAACAGCCCCCAGACAGAATGTCCGAGGGCTGCTTGAGATTAAAACTAGATGGAACTCTTAGTATCGGATGATTTCCATCACTTTCTTTTCATCCCAACCAAATTTACTTCTTCCAACATTCAAGGCTGCTACCAGGAATTCGGGAGGTTCATTATGTGCAGAGGAATCAACCGAAAAGTCATTGTTGAGCGCCTGAATTTTCTTTATCAGATCGCTCTCATCATGAGATAGAAAACGCTTTTCAATATTATCCAGAGGAGACTCTTGATCTTTAGACGAGGGCACTCCTACAATAAATTTAAAGCTCTTGTCTCCATCCCTTGCCGTAACAACCTCCTTGTAAAACTTGTAGCCTTGAGGAAAATTCCAGCCAAATTCTTTTTGGAAGAACACCAAGAGTTTCTTGTTGAGTTCATCCAATAGTTTCCATTTGGCATCGTAGTCCTTGCACTTCTGTCTATTCTTTTTACTTCCATCTGGGTAGCTGTATGCAATCCCGAAGTTAAAAGTATGAGGCGCAAAGGAAAGGATATCGATCAACATTTTCCAGGTTTTAGTTTTCTGGCCCCTGAATCCCATTTGTTCACAATCGTATTCAACAGAAGGTTTTCCGGGAAGCTCCATAAGGATGGTTGAGTCGTTCTCAAATATCACTTTAACTTGAGAAATCTGTTTCTCTAATTCCTTCAATGCTTCAGGTGAAAAATTCTTCTCAGTCGTGGTTGGACGGTTGTCAGAAACCAAGTCCTCCAAATTCTGAATCGAAACAATGCTTTTAAGGGTATCTATATACTCCTGGCTTTTAGATATTAAATTCACCAGGTCATTCCTATCAATACTTGGGTTAGATAAGGTATTCATCTTGTAATTCCCCAATAAAGGTTCAACGTAATAGAGCGGAGTTATCCTTACTCTATATCTTTGACTACTTGGGTGAACTACAGAGATTTGGGTGGAGGGCTTGCTGTGTCTGCTATATGGGAAGAGAAACTATCGAGGAAAGGCGCTATTGCACCTGTGTTTTTTAGGAGACTATTGGTTGAAGGACTACCGGAATGTAGAAATGTTGGGCCTGTAGGAGGATCAAAACTTCCATGGCTTCTTGCTTGAGTCATGTCGCTTGAGTAGCCCATGCTCCCAGAAAGCCACCTGACAAATTTTTCAAAGGTCTTGAAGATCAACGGCTCCTTTGATGTATTGCGAATAGGCCTTAATACGGCTTCTTTAACTTCATAAGATACCACTGGGTTTGCTGGAGCAAAAACGTTGTCTTTATCTGGATAGGTAACATGAGCAATAACCTGTTGGGGTGTGTAATTGAAAGGCAATGAACCTATCACAGGTTTCTCATTTTCCGTTACAAGGATGGAACCATCTACTTGGATCTTAATGATCAGTTTATTTCCTGGGAAAATCAGATCGGGATTATCAAGGGCATTTATCTCTGCCAACTTTGTGAAATCTACGTCAAACCGTTCGGCAATTGCCCAGAGGCTTTCGTTTTCTTGAACGGTGTGAACAACATGTTTTGGCTGGGTATAACCGATGCTACCTGGGAAACTACTGGTTCTAGGATAAGCAAAAGCAACTTCAGTAATGAACAGAGTCATCACTAGAAAAATTAAAAATGTCAGAGTTGAGTTTGCTTTCATATAAACCATAACCTTTACTTGATAGAAAAAGTTCCTTTATAAATACATCCTTTTATTTAACTTTGCCACTAAAACAGGGCTAAAAAATAATTAATTTTTGTTAATCTTGTTCGAGAAGTATAGCTAAATATTGATTTTAATTAGTCTTGCTGTTTTATCTCTTCTCTATCCAGATCACACTTTGTAAGTGTGTCCAAGTTTATTATTTTTTTTTGAGAATATTGAAAACAACGCTGGCAATTTGATTCGCAAGAAAAGGTGGGACTGCATTACCAACCTGAACATATTGTGATGTTCGTGGGCCCTCAAAAAAATAGTTGTCGGGAAAAGTTTGAAGTCTTGCTGCCTCTCGAACAGTCAAACTCCTGCACTGATAGGGATCAGGGTGAATATAATAATGGCCGTCTTTTGAAATATGTGAGGCTATAGTTGTTGAAGGACGATGTTTTAATTGAACTCTAAACCTGTCATTAAATTTTGTTCCAGTTAATGCTTCTTTAGCACTCTTATGATTTGGTAGAAGCTCCCGCGGAAGTTCATTTAGAGCAGGCGATTTCTTTTTCACTATCGCAAAACATGCAGCATATAAATACCTATAAAGATCTTTTACAATATGACCCCTCGATTCGTGATTGCATGTATTTAATAACTGTTCATCATTAAACCAGTTTTTAAGCACCTCATGTTTTCCTTTGTATGGTTTATATTTTTCCCCGCGAGTTTTACTGATCGCCTTAAAATTCTTTAAAACCTCTTTTATCTCCTCAATCCCCAATATTATCGTATTCTCAGAAGTATAATCTTCTTTAACCGATATCTGCTCTTCACCCTCAATAAAATATTTGTTATAATTCTTTTATCATTACCACTTCTTTTAACTAGTTTTATTGGGACACCTGCTTTTGAAGGTATTGAACTAGGAAATATGTTTTATAATTTTTTAGAAGCTTTAAGATCCAAAATTATTTTTTTTGC
>ENA-OREN01002740-OREN01002740.1-marine-metagenome-genome-assembly--contig:-NODE-2740-length-17308-cov-4.049620_pt1 | contig 17308 bp, 14 predicted proteins | sample MGYA00248624_ERZ508555 | MGnify/ENA primary metagenome ERZ508555 (study PRJEB26222, sample SAMN06267773) | marine metagenome | isolation source: Saanich Inlet, British Columbia, Canada | place...
TGAAGGTTCAAATTGAAAAGATTGTTTTTCACCAAAATAATACCCTAATGAAAGAACATAATTTCTCAAATCTAATGGCTCTAAGCTGTTATTAAGATTATTTTTTGCAGATAATAACAATCACGAGTCTAGTGAATTTAAAAATGTATCTACATATGTTGATTTCTTTAAAAATAAATTTCCTGAAAAAAATATAATATTAAATAGAGATATCCTAAATACTGATAATTATCTCAAGAAGTTAAAACAGTTCACTTGGTATAATGATGAGCCTACTCAGTTCCCAATTTCACCACAACTTATGAACTTAACTTCAGTTGCATCTAGCAAAGAAATAAAAGTCTTAATGTCCGGAGAAGGTGCAGATGAAATACTATTTGGATATGATCGATTTTTAAGAACCAAAGATATTATTTCAAGAAGTAAAGATAAAGAATTTATTGCAAAGCATTTGTATTTTGGAGGCGGCATAAAAAATATAGACATCATTAATGAGTTGACGTACATTGATGATTACAAGAAGTACGACTCTTGGCAATGGATTGATAAGTACTGCGATAATTGGTCGAATGACACTTTGCAAATGATTTATAGTCAAAAATTTCGTTTGCAGTCCCTTTTACAGAGGCAAGATAGAGTTGGAATGTCCAATGGAATAGAAATTAGAGTTCCATTTTTAATGCCTGAATTTGTTGATTGGTGTAATTGTCTTCCGGATGACTATAAAACCACATTAGGGAAAACTAAAAAAATTTTAAAAGATTCTATGCAAGGAAGTTTGCCCGAGAGTGTTTTATACAATAAGAAGCAGGGATCGCCATCATTTATTAGTCAGTGGTTGGAAAGTCAAGATTCATATCCTTTTATGCTGAGAGTTGTTGGTAATAAAAATGGATTCTGCCAATCTTATTTAAATGGAAATAAAGCAGTTCAAATAATTCATGATCATTATCTTACGTCACAATCGTATTCTTATATTGTCTGGCTATTTTTGGTGCTGGAAGCGTGGCATAATGTTTTTATTGACCCTAGTTATGAATTTAGTCAGTAGAACAAGAGTATTGTGTTTAAAGTTATAATAGTAATGTTTTAATCTTTAGAAGTATAAAGTTTGATTATATTATCTGATTTTTTTATAAAAAAGGATCTTGCATGTTAAAAGGAATTGTTGCATCAAAACAAATTTATTTTAGACCTATTTGTACTAATGATATTGATAATGGTTGGTTGGAGTGGGTTAATGATCCAATCGTTAATAAGTATCTTGTAAATCGAGGACCAATAACAAGAGAGTCGATCATTCAATATTTAGATGATTCGAAACCACCCTCAGTGCACATGTTTGCAGTTTGCATGATTGAGAATGATAAATATATAGGAAATGTGAGACTTAGTTCTATCGACTGGATTAACCGGCGTGCTGCCTATGGTCGTCTAATTGGTGGTCGTAACTTGCGAGGAAAGGGTATCGGAACAGAGGTTCTTATGTTGCTTTCTTATTACGCTTTCTATCATCTAAATCTTAACCGTATTGAAACAGGCGTTATTTCTAGTAATATAGCATCAGTGCGTAGCAATGAGAAGGCTGGTGCGGTTCAGGAAGGAATCCTACGACAATCCGCATATGTTAATGGCGCGTATGAAGATACAATAAGATTTGGAATCACTCGAGAGGATTTTGAAAAAACTTCATGGAAAATTTTTTTAGGCATCAATTGAGCAGAATTTTTTAGATTGCATTGGATATGATAAATCGCTTAGCACTTGGCACGGTACAATTTGGCTTTTCGTATGGTATAGCTAATACTAATGGTCAGGTGCCTTACAAAACAGCTAAAGAAATTTTATATCATGCTAAATCTAAAGGAATAAATACATTGGATACGGCAATTTCTTATGGCGAAAGTGAGAGCTATTTAGGTGATATTGGTGTTGAAGGATGGCAGGTTATTACTAAATTACCAAATATTCCAGATGAATGCACTGATATTGTTACGTGGGTAAATAATCAGGTGACTAAATCCTTGTCCCGTTTAAAAGTGAAGAGTATTTCAGGTTTGCTTTTACATCAGCCAGACTGCTTATTAACTTCAAATGGTGAGATGATTTGGGAGTCTCTCCAGACTCTTAAAAAGGATAGGCTGGTTGAAAATATTGGGTTTTCAATTTATGATCCAAATGAACTTGATGTGATATGGAATTCTTTTTTTCCAGATATAGTGCAAGTCCCATATAATGTATTAGATCGTCGTTTAGTTGACTCTGGTTGGTTGCATCGTATGAGTAAAGCTGGGGTGAAAGTACATGTTCGTTCAATATTTTTACAAGGGTTGTTATTGATGAATGCCAACAATCGACCACAGAAATTTGAACGATGGTTTTCTGTATTTGATGCATGGGATTCATGGCTACAAGAACAAGAGCTTACTGCATTACAAGGGTGTCTTGCCTTCGTAATGCAGGATTCGAGTATTGATAAAATAGTCATAGGTATTGATAATTTTCAACAGTTTAAAGAGGTGCTTTCTTCAATAGATAATAAAGTCATCCAATTTCCTAAATTTCTCAATACTGATAGCATTGATTTGATTAATCCCTCATATTGGAGTTCATTATAAAAGTGATTGCTATTGTTCAGGCTCGTATGGGCTCCACTCGCCTTCCCAACAAAGTTATGCAATTGATTGATGGGGTGCCTATGATTGAATTATTATTTAAGCGTCTTTCTAATTCTTCTCAAATTGATAAGATTATATTAGCTACATCGAACAACCCTAAGAATGCCCCTCTTATTGACCATATTCGCAATCTTGGGTACGGTGTATATGAAGGGAGTGAAAATGATGTTTTGGATCGTTATTATCAAATTTCTAAAGAGGAAAAAGCAAGATCTATCGTACGTATTACAGGCGATTGTCCACTAGTTGATTCTGATATTGTGGATCAGGTTATCGATCTTTTTCATAATGAAAAAGCAGATTATGCATCAAATACAGCCCCTCCCACTTTTCCAGACGGATTAGATGTTTCAGTTTTTACTTTTGAAGCTTTAAAGATTGCTTGGAGGCAAGCTAGTAAAGACACTGATCGTGAACATGTTACGTCTTTCATTCGCAATTCCAGTGTATTTAAAACTGTAAATTTACTCAACCCAGTGGATCTGTCTTCTGAACGATGGACTGTTGATGAGATAGAAGATGTGGAGGTAATTGACAATGTATTTAAATATTTTTCACCGTATAGAGATTTTAGTTGGCATGATGTTATGAAATTACGTAAATCTCAACCCAAACTCTTCTTAGCAAATACGCGTTTAATTCGCAATGAAGGTGAGACAATTTCTTCTGGGCAAAAACTTTGGAAACGTGCTAAACTGGTGATTCCTGGTGGCAATATGTTATTATCTAAGCGTTCGGAAATGTTTTTACCAGATCAATGGCCCGCGTACTTCAGTAAGACAAAAGACTGCAGAGTATGGGATATGGATGGACGTGAATATATTGATATGTCCATAATGGGCATCGGAACTAATATTCTTGGTTATAGCCATCCCGAAGTAGATGAAGCTGTTCATAATATTGTTGAATTGGGAAATATGTCTACATTCAATTGCCCTGAAGAGGTTTATTTAGCTGAGAAATTAATTGAGTTACACCCTTGGGCTGACATGGCTCGTTTTGCTAGATCGGGTGGTGAAGCTAATGCTATCGCTATTCGTATAGCTCGTGCCGCAAGTGGGAAAGATAAGGTGGCTATTTGTGGTTATCATGGTTGGCATGATTGGTACTTATCTGCAAATTTAAATAGTAAACATAATTTAACAGAACATTTGTTGCCTGGACTTGATCCAAAAGGAGTGCCCCAGAATTTAGAAGGGACAACTTTACCATTTCGCTATAATGACTTTGAAGAACTTGAAAGACTTGTTAATCAAAATCCGGATCTTGGAGTTATCAAGATGGAGGTTAAACGTAATGAAGAGCCAAAATCTGGCTTTCTTGAAAAAGTTCGAATGTTGGCAACCAAAAAAGGCATTGTCTTAATTTTTGATGAATGCACATCTGGTTTTAGAGAAACTTTTGGAGGATTGCACAAGAAATATGGGGTTGAGCCTGATATGGCCATTTTTGGCAAAGCGCTTGGTAATGGGTATGCAATAACTGCGATAATCGGTCGACGGGAAGTTATGGAAGCCGCACAAACAACTTTTATTAGCAGTACTTTTTGGACAGAAAGAATTGGACCCACTGCCGCTTTAAAAACACTTGAAGTGATGGAGCGTGATAGAAGTTGGGAACAGGTTACTAAGACAGGTAACAATATAGCTAAATTATGGAAGGAGTTGGCAAACAAATATGATTTACCACTTCGTGTGTTTGGCTTACCATCATTAATTAAGTTTTCCTTTGATAGTCCTCATGCGTTATATTACAAGACGCTGATAACCCAAGAGATGCTTTCTAAAGGTTATTTATCAGGTAACAGTGTTTATGTCTGTACTAAACATACTCCAGAAATAATTTCTGGTTATATTCAGGAATTGGAAATGGTTTTTAAGTTAATTCAAGAATGTGAAAATGGACGTGATATTAAATCTTTGTTAAATGGTCCAGTTTGCCATTCTGAATTCAAGCGTCTTAATTGATAAGTATGGACTACTTTCAGACTTGATCATTTTTCGTTGTAGTGCTGACCCTGTAATTGGATTTGGGCATCTTATTCGCTGTCGAGCCTTAGCAAAGGCTCTTTATGAGCTCGGGGAAAGTTGTATTATGATTGGGCCATCAGAAAAATATAAGACAATCGAAGATAATAAAATATTTCTGAATTGGTTTGTTTATCCATCTTTAGAATCGGTTGTTAAGGATGTGCAAGAGTTACTCCAACTTGCAGAAAAACTAAACCCAAAAATGATTGTTTTGGATGATTATCGTGTTAATGAGTATTATCAGTTAGAGTTACGCAAAGCAGGAATACGCTGGTTGCAATTTGATAATGGCAGAAACCCTATTTGGGCAGATATTATTCTGAATACCAACCCCGTGGTATCTAAAGATGATTATAACTTAACTTTAAAAAATCCAGAAGCTATACTTTTATTAGGTGAAAAATACTCTATTATTCGGTCAGAGTTCCCACCCAATATAACTCCATCAACAGGTGGTCAGATTAAGAAGGTTCTGCTAACCTTTGGCGGGGGGGATGATTGTGGTGCTATAATATTCACCCTTGAAACATTATTAAGAAATAATTTAGATGAAGTGGATTTTTTAATTGTGTCAGGAGAGCATAATCCGCGTAATGATGAAATATCTCAATGGATCAAGTCATATGGCAATGGAAGAGTGAAATTTAAAATTAATCCTGCATCAATCGTAGAGTCTTTTTCTTCATGTGATATTGCTATAATGGCAGGGGGGAGTACAATATATGAGGTATCGAGTTGTGGGCTGCCAATGATACTTATTGCGATTGCAGACAATCAGGTCTCGCATTCTAAAGCATGGAGTCAAAAAACCTCTATGGTGACTTTTTTAGGTAAATTGAATGAGATAGACAGTGAGAAATTGTTATCTGAATATAACAAAGTAAAAAGAAAAAATTTATTGCAATATCATAATAAAAAGCCTTTGGTAGATGGCTTAGGCAGGATTCGTGTTGCAAAGGAGATTATTAATAGTTGAGTATAAAAACATCGTTTCCAAGACATATACCTAATCCCATAGAGGCAGATTCTTTGGCTAAAGAGTTAGGTGGTTATCTTTCGTTGCTAAATGTGGATAAAAAAGTTATTAGTTCTGTAGCTTCACCTCATAATGCCAGCAAAGGTTCATTAGTCTTTTGCAATAAAATCAGTATTGAGCAAATACAAGAAGTTATTAATGAAACTTGTGCAAGTGTAATTATAGTATCGAAATCTATAAAAAATGTGACCAACAAGGGTTTGATTGTTGTTGATGACCCTTTAGAATGGTTCATCAAAGCATTGAATTTTCTACTTGACCCCACACCTGTTAATTCAATTGATAGTATGGCTAAGATTTCTTCGGATGTTTTAATTGGAAAGGGGTGTTCGGTTGGTTCAGGCTCTGTTATTCAAGATGGGTGTGTTATTGGGAACAACTGTAATATTGGCGTTAATTGTTTTATAGGTCCCAACACTATTGTTGGAGATAATGTATTCATACAAAATAATACAAGTATAGGCGGTGTCGGTCTTGGGTATCATCAGTCAAAATCAGAAACCACGTTATTCTTTCCACATATAGGGTTAGTTATTCTTGGGAATGATGTTGTTGTTGGTTCGGGTTGTGTTATCGTGAGAGGAGAATTACAAGATACAATTATTTCTGATAGAACTCGAATTGGCAATATGGTTAATATTGGCCATAATGTCACAATAGGAGAGGATTGTGTAATATCATCTAGTACATGCATTACTGGTGGAGTAATTATAGAAAATAATTGTAATATTGCAGCGGGAGTTGTTGTAAATACAAAAATAGTTATTGGTAGTAATTGTCAGATTGGCCTTGGAAGTGTTGTTACTAAAAGTATCCCGTCAGGAGTATGTGTGTTCGGAAATCCGGCTAAGTCATTGCCAACTATGAGGAATTTTTAGATTTCAGCATGTTTATTAGAGAGAAGCCTTATCATTTGGATTTATCATACAAGGGCGAGCGTTGTTATTTACACGGAACGGATATTGCTTTTCAACTATGTAAAGTTCTTGATATAAGTGGAGAAGTTACAATACAATTTTATAAGATGGCAACATATCCTATTTTGGCTTATCACGTTGATACTGATGAATTATCAAAGTTACGCTCATTGGGCAAAATGTGTGCTCTTATGAGTTACAGAGATACCAATCAAGAGATCAGGATAGTAGCCCTTGTTGAAGATAAATTTAAAGTAATTTCTAAAAGGAAAGCGTATAGTGAATCGAAGGTTATTTTGGGGGCAAATATTGTTAATGATGAAATTGTCCAGCTCGTTGCAAATCAAGGTAATTTTTTTGAACGTGTTGTTGCTTTAAATAAAGAATTATTAAATCGAGTAGTTTCAGAAAACTCTTGGGTTTTTGGTAGAATTAATTTACTAACTTATCCTATTGATCCAGCCTCTATCTCAATCAAATTAAGTGGTGAGCTTGGGGGTAATTCTTATAAATCATCCATATTTGGAGATAATACGCTTCTTGGCGATATATTTTTTTCACGGAGAAAAGATGACGATTGGAATTAGAGCGGTATCAGTGTATAGTCCAGATGATTATATTGATAATGTACTTCAGGCGGAAAAGTTAGACTCAACCAAAGAGTTTATTACCGATAAAATCGGAATGTTACGTTTGGCACGTAAATCTAACAAACAAGAGACCACTGATTTAGCTAAGTTAGCGGTAGAAGCACTTTTTTGTGCGCATTCAATAACATCAGATGACGTAGAGTGTCTTATTCTAGTAACCCAGAATCCTGACGGTATGGGGTTGCCTCATTCATCTGCTATTTTGCATCACAAACTTAATCTTAGAACATCTTGTGTAGTATTTGATATCTCTCTAGGCTGCTCTGGTTACGTTCAAGGGTTGTCAATTGCTCAATCTTTTATGCAAAGTAACGGGATGAGCAATGGAGTTCTGGTTACAGCCGACCCTTATTCAACAATTATTAATAAGAATGATAGAGATACAGCCATGATATTTGGAGATGGATCCTCTGCAACATGGTTGAGTAATGATTCACCAGTATGGGACATTGGTCCGTTTGATTTTGGAACTGATAGTGATCAATATAATGCACTGTGTGTTGAAAAAGATATGTATTTACATATGAATGGTCGAGCGGTATTTAATTTTGCTGCAACCAGAGTTCCAGAAAGTGTGGATCGAGTACTAAACAAAGCAAAAATTTCTATTATTGATATTGATCTGGCTTTGTTGCATCAAGGAAGTAAATTTATTGTTGAGACACTGGCTAGAAGAATAGGTCTAGAGGGAAAAACTCCATTTTTAGCAGAAAATACTGGTAATACTGTATCATCATCAATCCCTATGTTGCTTGCTACTAAGGTTTCAAATTCAGCTAAATATTTATTATTAAGTGGATTTGGTGTTGGATTGTCATGGGCTACATGCATATTAAAAAAAAGGAAATAATAAAATGTTAACAAGAGAAGATATTAGAGCCGTAATTAAAGACACAGTTATTGGTTTCAATATAGAAGATCTTAAAGATGAGCAGGATTTTTCGGAGGCTGGAATAGACTCACTTGATCATTTAACCATTTTACTTTCTATGGAAGAGAAGTATGCCGTGGAGAAAATACCTGATGAAGATATAGATAAATGTAGAAGTGTTGCAGGTATAGTCGAATATCTAGGCCTATGAACGAAGAGTTTAGTAAATTTTCAGATGCCATTCAACATCCAAAGAATGGTCCTTTTATTATTGCTGAAATGTCTGGAAATCATAACCAATCTCTTTCTAAGGCATTAGAAATAGTTGATGCGGCAGCTGACGCAGGTGCAGATGCAATCAAGCTTCAAACATATACACCAGACACAATGACACTTGATATAGAAAGTGGAGACTTTGTAATTAATGACCCTAATTCTCTTTGGTTTAAAGAGAATATGTATTCTTTGTATAATAAAGCTCATACGCCATGGGAATGGCACAAGCCCATTCTAGAGCGTGCTAATAAGCGCGGTCTAGTTTGTTTTAGCTCCCCTTTTGATGAAACAGCTGTAGATTTTCTTGAAACTCTCGATGTTCCGGCTTATAAAATTGCATCTTTTGAGTGTATTGATTTACCATTGGTGCGTAAGGTCGCATCAACTGGAAAACCGCTTATTATCTCTACTGGTATGGCGACTCTTGTTGAGATTGCTGAAGCAGTTGATATCGCTCGTTCTTCTGGTTGTGTAGATTTAACTTTATTAAAATGCACCAGTACTTATCCATCCTCACCAAAAGAGACTAATCTTCGTACTATTGCACATATGCAAGAACTTTTTGGGTGTGAAGTAGGCTTATCAGATCATACAAGAGGGATAGGTGTATCTGTTGCAGCAGTAGCACTTGGAGCTACAGTAATTGAAAAACATTTTACTTTAGATCGTGAAGATGGTGGAGTAGACTCTTCATTTTCTCTTGAGCCGGAAGAACTTGCTAATCTTGTTACGGAGACGGAACGTGCATGGCAAGCTCTCGGACAAATTAAATACGCTCCGTCTACATCTGAAAAGTCAGCTCGTTTGCGTCGTCGTTCACTTTATATTGTGAATAATATGGAGTCTGGTGAAATTCTTACATCAGACAACCTACGTCGAATAAGACCTGGATATGGGTTACCGCCAAAATACTACGATACTTTATTAGGTAAAAAAATATGTAAGTCAGTCGAAAAAGGAACACCTATGTCGTGGGACTTGTTGTAAATCATAGTAATCTTCTTTAGTTAATTTTTTAGTGTCATGAGTAATACTAATTTTTCATCATATAAAAAAATTTTTTGTGATAGTGCTGAGGCATTAAGATGGGCGTATAAAAGAGGCCTGCCTAATGATACTATTATTTTTACCAGCTCCCCCGCTTTACTTTTGGATGATAACCCATATATTCGAAATATTGAATCACGTTGGACCATTAAAGAACTTAAAATTTTTCAAAGTACTATAAAAGAATTTACAGAAGATATATTCGATGCAGTATCCTCTATTGAGGGTGTTAGTCATGAATTGGCCCTTTGTTTGACGCAAAGTGCTTTATTTTTCCACAATTTTCTTTATAAGGCTTCTTGTTTAATAGAGCAAGATTTAGTTGAATCAAGGTTGTTTATTCGCATTAATGTGGAAAATTCTGATCCTCTGCAAAATAATATGAATTCCCCATGGGATTATTTAATTAGCAGTAATTCAAAGTTTGATACTGTCGATTATCTGTTAAGAAATGATGAATGGGGTAAGCTTACAACGAAAGGCGTGCCTTGGTTGAGACGCATGCAAATTATCGGAATTGAGACATTATTTTATCGTTTAGTAAATTTATTTACGGGATGGATACCTGCTAATCTTTTCCGTAAACAAGTATTAATTCATAGTGAAAATGAAGTTGTTATTGAGACAGCAGCAGTCCTCGCCTTGCGCGGAGTTAGAATTAAAAAGTTAAGGTTAAATAAAGGGTCCGATATAGTTTCCAAAGATAGTAAATTATTAGCAATTCAATCAGTAATTCAGCCTATTGTTTTAAAAAGGATAAAAGAATGGGTAACACCTCAATTAGTGCAACAATGTGAAAATATTTTTTTTCAGAGATTTGAGAAACAATTAAGTATTTTTCAAAATAGCCAGAAACAATGGAAATCAATCCTTGAAAAAGAAGTCAGGCAAAGAAAAACTGTTTTATTAACTAATTGGCCCGGAAAAGCAGAAAGATTAGCAATGATTAAACTTTGTCATGATATGGAAATTCCCGTAGTATCAGCTCAGCATGGTGTTACAATGGAAATTAGTGCGGTGCATAGCGCAGTATCTGCATCATATGAGATAAACTCCTCAGATTGTTTCATTGCTTATAATAGAACCTCCGCAGAAGTTGCCAATTCCTCTCATTTTTGTTGGGAGAAGGGGAAAGTGTTCGTTTCGGGAATGAGTGCACGTCATTTTAGGATGGTGAAATCTACTCCCTTGTCAAAAGTGGATGTTCCAATAGTATATATATCTACAAATTTATATACTGCGAATCTTGGGTTTATTGGAGCATGGATGACTGATTACGACAAAGCTAAAGCCGAATATCGGCTGATTAATGATGTTTTTGCAAGACTACCACACAATGTTTGTTATAAGACCTATCCCGAGGAAAATAGACGCTATGCGGATCGTGATCCAGTAATAGAAAAGGTATTAAAAACTGAGAATATAAAATTATTCGATCAAAAAATTGATATGCGTTTTTTATTGGGAAACTATCGTATATTAATCACTTCTTCAGCTACTAGTACATTGAGTTGGCCTATTATGACAGGGAAACCGGTTGTATTTATTAATATGGAAAATAATAAACCATTAACAGAAAAAGCACATGATAGTTTGGCCAAAGGTATATTTTTATTTGATACTAGTGATCCAGAATTTCATGAGGAACTATTGATTTTTCTATCTCAGCCTATTGAAAAAATAGAAGAGTTGTGGAAAAAAAAGAAAGAAGATCGAACAATTATGATAAAGGATTATTTCACTGAATATGATTCAGGTGCAGGGATGCGTTCCGCTAATATAATTATTGAAGAATATCTAAACTAGATATTTTGAGATTTTTTCAAGCCCTTTATGAAGAGTGATGAATTAATTAGTATAATTCTTATTAAATGCAAATTAATTGCTCCATTATGATAATATTTATCTCATTTCAGAAATGCTGATAGTTAGATCTTATTTAGCCAGCCAGATTACTTTCTGTATTTTTATTTTTTTGCTTAGCTTATTTTCAAATAAAGGTATTTTTAGTGCATATTATTAAAATTATTGGTGAATTAAATGATAGAAGAAAGTATTTTGATCTTTCTTCTGCCAGTATATCGCTACTTGTTTCACTTTCATTAATTTCTACAGTTTTGGAAGTGTTTGGAATCAGTATTTTCTTTCCAATTTTTCAATTTATGAGGCTTGAAGGAGATATTAATGCATTAATATCAGAGTCTGATATTTGGTCCTATATTGTTGATTCATTTGTCTATCTTAATATTGATCTAAGCCTTACCTGGCTATTGTTAATAACTTTTTTATCCTTCTCTGGTAGGCAGTTATTTACTTATTTAAGGATTATAAATCATGCAAAAATAGCACAAGAGTTAATAAAAAAAATGCGCGACCGTTTATTTGTTTCTTATTTGGAGGCCGATGCAGTCTATTATGAGAAATTACCTATTGGTAATTTCTCAAATACGGTAGTTACAGAAACAGCCTCTGCAGTTTTCGGAATTATGGCACCAATAGAATTGATAGCATTGTTAATGGTAGCTATTGTTTATGTGACTATCTTATTTTTTCTTTCAGTTGAGATGACTATTGGATCTATTTTGGTTCTATTATTAGCGACCCAAGCGCCAAGGGGTTGGGTTAAACGCAGCGCTATAGTCGGTAGAAAATTAACATCATCAAATACAAATATGTCATCTTTTCTTGTAGGGAGATTGAAATCACCAAGACTAGTGAGGCTATCTGATACACAAGAAGCTGAATGTCAAGAGTTTGGCACACTAATTAAATTACAAAAAAAATATGCCATTTTCAGCTCTGTTTTAGCTGGTAGAACAGAGGTAATTATTGAGCCTATTATTGTTGGGTTAAGTCTTGTATTTCTTTATCTAGCGTATACAAACTTTGGTATGAGTATTGAAGCAATAGGTTTGTATTTGTTAATTGTAGTTAGAATGATACCTATCGTAAAGAGTATGGTTTTACAGTGGCAGAAAATTCAAAGATTTCTCGGTTCAGTTGAAATAGTCGAAGATCGACTTAATGAGATGAGTCGACTTAAGGAGATTGATAAAGGTAGTATTCACTTAAAAGATTCAAATTGTAGCCTGCAGTTAATAGATGTCGGGTTTTGTTATCCTTCAAATAACTTGAACACTTTATCAAACATAAACATAAATTTCAAACCTGGAAGCATGACTGCTATTGTAGGGCCATCCGGAAGTGGTAAGTCAACTCTAGTTGACCTCTTACCAAGAGTTCGTGCACCAAGTTCAGGTAGTATTTTTATTAATGGTCTTGATTTGTCACAGTACACTTTGTCAAGCCTAAGGAGTGTAATTTCTTACCTACCTCAGAGTCCTCAAATTTTTGAAGGGACCATAGAAGATCATATTAGATATGGTAATCGGAATGCATCAGATAAACAGATAAAGGAAGCAGCTTTAATTGCCGGAGCTGATAGTTTTATAGAGAAATTACCCAATGGGTATCAAGCCCAGTTAGATGAAGATGGACAGAATCTATCTGGTGGACAGCGACAACGTCTTGATTTCGCTAGAGTGTTGGTTAAGGATTCACCTATTTTAATTCTGGATGAGCCAACAAGTAATTTAGACCTTGAAAGTGAAAAGCTATTCATGAAAACGTTAAATAATATTCATCGTAATAAAAATACAACGATCATAATTATTACGCATAAACTTCGAAGTACGATTAATGCTAAGCAAATAATGGTATTAAGACATGGCTCTATAGAAGCTCATGGAACACACAAAGAGCTACTTAGTCAAAATAGTTGGTACGCTTCAGCCTGGGAAAAAGATTCTGACCATTGATTAAGTTAAATGAAGACATCTACCTACAAGAAAAATATTGCAGAAGTTATTATTGATAATAATTTAGGTTGGAACGTAGTTTCGATAAGTAATTCAAAGGTGTGGTTTAAATATGGGTTATCAAATAATCATAGAGTAGATTTTTTTGAACGACTAGTCAATATTATTGAAAATAGTAAAATCATACCTATTGAACTAAAGCATTTACTGTCTAATGTTAACTGGCATTTTTCGATTATCATCCAATATAAAGATAAGGTTATTGCAATTGTGGATATGGTTAGGACCATACCTGTATATTATTTGGATGAAAAAGTAAAAAAGATTAGCAACTCTCCACATGCACTTGTAAGTTCCAATATTAATAACTTAAATAATATAAATACTCAGGCCGCATTAGAAATATCAATGTCTGGATATACCATTGGCCATAAAACACTATATCGGAATCTAAACCAGATAACGGCAGGCGAGTGTGTATTGATTGAGAATAATAAACTAGAGAGAATTTATTATTACTCATATTCTCCATGGAAGAGAAGGGAAGGAAGTTATTCTTTTTTTAAAAAACAATTGACTGAGTGTATTGTAAATACGTTTGAGGAGTTGATTGATGATGCAAATGGTAGGCAAATAGCTATCCCTTTGAGTGCTGGTAGTGATTCAAGATTAGTGGCATCTACCCTGAAATATCTAGGTTATAAGAATGTAGTTTGTTTTGCATATGGTCGCAAGAAAAATTATGAATCAACTACTAGTCAAGCTGTTGCAGAAAAGCTGGGGTTTCGATGGTTCCACATTCCATTAAATGCACGATCTCAACAGATGTTTTTTTTATCAAGCGAATTTTCAGAATATTGCAGAAGGTTTGATACCTTTGCATCTACACCATTTATACAAGATGTATCAGTCATGAGTATATTAAATCAAAATAATATGATTTCTGATGATGCAATAATTGTAAATGGAAACACAGGGGATTACATATCTGGAGGGCACATACCCAAATCAATAAACAACCATTCATTAAGTAAGGGAAATACTCGATACACAAATAACGAATCTTGGTTGAATTTTTTGGATAAGAATTTTTCTTTGTGGAAGGTCTTAAGAACACAAGAAACTGATAATTTAATTCAAGAGAGTTTTTTTCAATTATTCCAGGATCGTAATCTTTTATTTCCAGATGATATTCAAACCCTACATGGAAAATTCGAAAGTATGGAGTACCTTACACGTCAAAGCAAATATATAGTAAATATGCAAAGATCGTATGAATTATATGATTATGAGTGGAGTATGCCGTTGTGGAGTAAAAATTTCTTAGATTTCTGGGAAGAGATTCCAGTGGAATATAAGTTGGATAGAAAACTATATAAGGAGACTATTATTGATAATAATTGGGGCGAGGTGTGGGAAAATATACCGTTAAACTCAGGTACTATATTGCCTCCTATCTCCAATATACTGCGTAATATGTCAAAAATAATGTTTGCCCCGTTTGGGGCAGATGCATGGCATAGTTTTGAACGAAACGTTTTTCAATATTTTCTAGATGACACAAAAAATAGTGCAATCGTTCCGTACCATAAAGTCTTATTTGACAGGAGAGGACAGAGAAATTGGATCTCATGGTGGACAGAACTATATATTCAGAGTAGAGGGCTTGATGGAATCTCTAAGGATTTTATTAAAAAACTCCAAAAGCAATAATAAACAATAAAAGTGGACAAATTAGAATGACTGTTATCTACTGTGTTTATAATATAAAAACATTTTGACATCACGAAAAATATGCTGATAGTCTACTATTTATTTTCTTACTAAGGAAATGATTATGAATGAAAATTTAATTATCGTTATTGGTACAGACAGAATAGGAAACTATGAAACATTTGCTCCTATTGTGAACGAGTTACAAGATACATGTAATTATGAATCATTTACGATTTTTCAATCAAAAGCTCTTCTCAAAAAAACTTCTAGAAACAATATTCTTTCGCATGTGTTTTTAAATAAAAATACTAGCTATATTTCTCATGGAACGCTATCTTTATTCCATAATGCTAAGTTATTATTAAAAATTATTTTCTTAGTATTAAGATATAAAAATGTGGCGTTATTGACTAATAAAAGTTTTATTTCTAGTATCTCGAGGCTGTTCAAAAAGTTATTAAAATACCTTTCAGTTAAAACCTTTTACACCAAGTCATTTTGTCGTGCTCCAACTAATAATTTAAGATCCATTTTGGGTGGAAAATCTAAGATAAACTCACTTGATGATTTATGTGATTTTGCATTAATACCTACATTAGGCCATCGTATTGAATATGGACTTTTAGGATATAAGTTAAACCAATTTACAGTTACTGGTTATCCTAAATTCTATCCGTCCTGGAGGCAATTGGTGACTAGAATTTCACATGAAAAGAGCACAGTTGAATCAGAGGTTCTTTTTGTGTTTACCAAAAATTATAGTAATCTACAAAAGGTAATTAACGATGTAGTTAATGTAACGCTTTCTATTAGTGGAATTAATAGGATTGTATTAAAACCACATCCGACAACTCCATTATCCTTAATTCAAGAAATAATTAATGGTATTAAGATTCCTTCTAATAAATCAGTATTAATATCTGAAGATAATACAGCACTCCTATCTTATAATACTGAGGTTATTATTTCATATGCAACATCAGCATCGTATGATGCCAAGGTATTTGGTAAATATCTAATAAATTATTATGATGCAGACAAAGATTTTATTGATAAATATAGAGATTCAGAATTGTCAGATATACCTAATTTTGAGTTGTTTGAGTCATCAGTTTTATCTGATTTTTTGTCAAATTGCATATGTTATGAAAAGCAACATCTTAAAGAGTCACTATTAGAATACTTTGCCGATAAAGAAGAGTATTCTAATCATAAAGATGAGATGACATCAGACCCTTCTTATCTTATTACGAATTTTCTGTAATCTAAATATTAATCTATGAATGTTAAAGTTCATTAAAAATATCTATTAAGGCTTTTAAAACATGAGCTGCAAGATCATTATAAAAAAGGATAGAAAATTATAACTTTAGTAAACTAACCGCAATTAATACTAATATTACGTGATATTCAGATAAATTATATGACGATACGTACCAGTATGGTTGTGTTATACAGGTTTTTGTTATCTAAGGTATTATATTGGCTATCCTAGATAGCAGGTAACTTGAAGGAATATAGGTTAAATAAAGGCACATAAATGAAAAATATAAATAAGAATAAAAAGATTAGAATTGCAGTAGTGGGTTGCGGTCGTATTTCTAAGAATCATTTTGATTCGATAAAAACACATGAAGATAATTTAGAGTTAGTATCAGTATGTGATACTAACCAAGAGATTATGTCTAAGCATAAAGAGCAATACAATGTTGCAGGATATACTGATTTAGAAAAAATGCTTGGTAGTGAAAATCTTGACTTGGTTGCTATATGCACACCAAGTGGTATCCATGCAGATCAAACTAAGATTTGCGCCAGACATGGTGTAAATGTAATGACTGAAAAACCTATGGCTACTCGTTGGGATGATGGATTACGCATGGTTAAGGCTTGTGATGATGCGGGGGTAAGACTTTTTGTTGTTAAACAAAATAGATTTAATGATACACTCAAGCTATTAAAACGTGCTATAGAAGAAAATCGTTTTGGAAAGATTAATATGGTGCATATTAATGTCTTCTGGACCCGACCTCAAGCGTATTACGATCAAGCAAAGTGGAGAGGCACATGGGAGTTTGATGGCGGTGCTTTTATGAATCAAGCCAGTCATTATGTAGATTTACTAGATTGGTTAATTGGGCCAATAGATAAAATACAAGCTATGATGACAACTACTCGTGATATTGAGGTGGAGGATACCGGTGTGATGAATATTAAATGGCGTAAAGGAACGTTAGGGTCTATGAGTGTAACTATGCTTACTTATCCA
>ENA-OREN01002741-OREN01002741.1-marine-metagenome-genome-assembly--contig:-NODE-2741-length-17307-cov-2.938131_pt1 | contig 17307 bp, 6 predicted proteins | sample MGYA00248624_ERZ508555 | MGnify/ENA primary metagenome ERZ508555 (study PRJEB26222, sample SAMN06267773) | marine metagenome | isolation source: Saanich Inlet, British Columbia, Canada | place...
CGCTGGAGCGACCATAGGTGGTCAGCACAATGCCGCCATCCTTACAGGCGCGAACGAAACACAGGCCTTGCTGGCATTCATGGAGCTTGCAGAAACGGGGGCACAGATCACATTGAACCCGCCCATCCTCCAGCAAGTGCCAAAAGCGACCGGGAACAGTTGAATCTTCAGCCTTTTGCCGCGATTGGGCCAATGTATCATCCATCGGGATCAAATAAGGCACATTTCCACAGATACAACGCTTGCCCCCCTCTTTACTTCCCAATAAATCGACTTACCTGAGAAACAACCGTTAAACCCCTGATTGAGCGCCCAAGTCATGTCCGATAACACCCCACAGGTCCGTCCCGCCGCCGTCGCAGGCAGCTTTTATCCCGGTGATAGCGCCCAACTGGCGGCCACCGTCAGGGGCTATCTCGACGCCATTCCAGAAGCCGATCTTGGTCCGGCGCCGAAAGCGATAATCGTGCCCCATGCGGGCTATATCTATTCCGGCCCGGTCGCCGCCACCGCCTATGCCCGCACGGCCGCCTACGATGCCGCCATCGGCGAGTGGTTCGCCGGCGCGGACGTTCTCAATGGCGTCGTTAATGTTCTCCGCAAGCAGCGCCGAACCGGTGGCGTCGCGGCTGATGGCCAGCGCCTGCAGGATTGGCACGCCGTTGGCCAGCATCGTGCCAAGGATGCGGCAAAACCGGGTGATCGCCACCATGCGCAGCGCTGTGCCGGCCACCGGGATTTTTAGCCGCCATCGCTCCATCACCTGTTTGCCGGCGGGGCTCTGGATGGCACTCCAAAACAGCGCGATAATTCCGGCCAACCCAGCCATCAGGATCAGCCAATAGTTGCGAATGGTCTCGCTCAGGATAAAGACTACTTCTGTCGGCATCGGCTTGTCGATACCGGCCAGCATCGGCTCAAACTTGGGCACAAAAAATACCAGCGCAGCAATCATCACGACACCACCGAGCATGACGAGCATCACTGGGTAAACGAGCGCGCCGAGCACTTTGCCGCGCAGTTCGTCGAGCCGCTCGAGAAACACGGATAGGCTTTCCAGCACATCCTCTAAAAAACTGGCACGCTCGCCTGCCTGCACCATGACGGTATGCAGCGTGGGGAACACTTCACCATGTTCGGCCATCGACTCGAACAGCGTTTTGCCGTCGGCCACGGCATTGTGAATGTCGCCTAAGATCCTGGCGAGTCGCTTGTTGACGGTCGATTTGATGAGCGACTTGAGCGAGCGCAGCAACGGCACGCCGGAGCCGAGCAAATCGGAGAGCTGCCCGTACATCACGCCGAGGTCGCGATTCGAGATACGGCCACGGAACGACTTGGTGCTGCTTTCGACCTCGGTGTTCCAGACTTCCAGCGGAAAAAGATCCCTCGCCTCAATCAACTGGATGGCAGCTCCCTGCGCGTCTGCTTCGATGTCGCCGGTGACTTTTTCGCCGGTCAAGCTTCGCGCTGTGTACTGAAACTTGGGCATCGCAACTTGGCCTACTCGGCGGTCACACGCATGACTTCCTCCGGCGTGGTGGTTCCGCACCTAACCTTGGTCCAGCCGTCCTCGCTGAGTAGCCGCATGCCGTTGGCCCGGCCGATGCGAACTAACTCAGTTGACGCGACGCGCTCGATGATTTTTTCACCCAGTTCCTCGTTCATCATCAGCAATTCGTATAGGCCCGTCCGGCCCCGATACCCGCTGTTGCGGCATTGGCGGCAACCTTTTCCGTGATACATCTTGTCACTTTTTGAAATTCCAGCCGTCTTCGGGTATTTTACTTCGGCGGGGTTCAGCTCGGTTTTGCAGTCGGGACAAATGACGCGAACCAAGCGCTGGGCCATCACACCGCTCAGCGTACTGCTGACGAGGAACGGCTCGATTCCCATATCGATCAGGCGCGTGGCCGCCGAGGCGGCGTCGTTCGTGTGCAGCGTGGATAAGACCAAATGACCGGTCAGCGAGGCCTGCGTGGCCGCCCGCGCCGTCTCGAGATCCCGAATCTCACCGATCATCACCACGTCCGGATCGTGACGCAGGATGGCACGCAGCCCCATGGCGAACGACATGCCGACTTTGTGGTCGACCGGGATCTGGTTCACCCCCTCGAGATTGTACTCGACCGGATCCTCGGTAGTGATCACCTTTTTCTCTGGGCCGACGATGGCATTGAGCGCGGCATAAAGGGTGGTCGTTTTACCGCTCCCGGTCGGACCGGTGACGAGGAAAATGCCGTGCGGCTTGGCGATCAACCCCTCAAACTGTCGGAACGTTTTCTCGTCCAGCCCCAACTCCGGGAGACTGTAAAGAACGGTTGTCTTGTCAAGGATGCGCATTACGACGCCCTCGCCAAAAATCATCGGGATCACGCTCACTCGAACATCCACCTGCCGGCTGCCGACCGAGAACTTGATGCGGCCGTCCTGTGGCAATCGTCGCTCGGCGATGTTCATGTTTGAGAGTATCTTAACACGGCTGATGATCGCCGCCTTGAACCGATTGATCTGCGGCGGTACGGCGGCTTCCTGCAACACGCCGTCGATGCGGTACCGAATCGAGAGCGTCCGCTCGTAAGGCTCGATATGAATGTCGCTAGCGCGCTCGTTAATCGCCTCAAGGATGATCTCGTTGACCAGCTTGATGACGCTAGCCTCCTGCGCCATTTGCAACAGGTCCTGGCTGTCATCCTCCGAGCCGGAGAGGGAGAGATCCTCACCGCCGGTCATTTCCTCAACCGTGTCGCCACCGACGCCGTAGTGCTCCTTGATGACCTTATCAACCTCGTCGAAGGGAGCCAGCACCGGCCGCACCTCCAGCCCGGTCAACAGCTTGATCTCGTCGAACACATACAGGTCAAACGGGTCACTCGTGGCCACCTTGAGCGTGCCATTGTCCCGGGCAATGGGTGCGAGGTGATTGCTATACACGAACCGCGATGGAAGCGATTGGATCGCTTCGGGCTCGATGGCTACACCGGGCAGGTCGATCACGTCGAAGTCAAGCCGCTCCCCCATTACCTCAAGAAATGCACGCTCAGTAATCGCACCGTTTTGGATCAGCGCCTTATCCAGACGCAACCCGTTCTCATCACGCAAACGCTCAGCCGCATCGATGTCCTCCACAGACACCAACCCTTTCTCCACTAAAATCTGCGTATAACTGCTCATTCCCTGCGCTTGGCCAAGGCCTGACCAACATTTAGTCACTAAAAAAAGAAAACACGATTACTATCTCAAGGCTCGATGGCGATGCTCACCGTTTTTGCAAAAACCGCATCCTTATCGGGGGAAATGTATTTCGCCCCGATGGACACGTTGCTGGGCAACGGCTTCGACTTGTCGATCTTCAGAGTGAAATTGTAACTGAAGCCAATGCTAGTCTGGCTCAAGTAGCGAGGTAAATCCGTTTTGGAATACGACCATACCTGACGGGGGTTGAGCGATTGAACCGGGGTTGCGTTCCCGTCATATAGCATAATCTCCAGTGTGCCGTTCGTTATTTTGACAGGCTTGGCAATGCCATTATGAACAGCGTATACAAGAGCACTAAACCCATCGGGCCCCGGTTTGCCATCAAGATCAAACAACACAGCGGATGTGAAAAGGTGGATCGAGTCCACTGACTTCTCCCCCGAACTGAATGTCTGGGTTCGCCGGCGATTGGCCTCAGTTCCATCTGTCTGGCAACCGACCCCTGCAACGCCAACCCACATTATGCAAAGCACCAATCCCAAATAAATAAGAACCGACGGTTTGTGTCTCCCGTCGCTGAACATTATATTTTTGATGGCAGAGGTTTCTTTCCCTTGCCCGGTTTAGGTACCGTGACCCCGTTCTCCTCCCGTGCTTTTGGATTAATGCTGTCCAGAATGCGGCGCTGGGTTTTGTTCCGCTTGGTGTCGGAGTCCTCGAGCTGCTCGAAGATATTGGAACTGTCAATGTTCTCACGGCTAAATTTTTCGGCATCGCCCGGTTCGTTAATGACACGGGGAGTCAAAATAATCAGGAGTTCACTTCGCACCCGTGTTTTCTTTGTCCGCTTAAAGGCAGCTCCGATGTATGGGATATCACCTAGCCACGGAATTTTTGTGACTCGCTCGTCGTCCTCGGTGCTAATCAACCCTCCGATCACAACTGTTTGTCCATCCTGAACGCTCACAGTGGTGGTGGCGCTTCGATTATTAATGATGGGGACTGTGAATCCGGATGAAACCGCCACGCTCGATGATGACAACGAGCTAATTGTTGGTGACACATCCATCTTCACGATCCCTTCGGGATTGATCCGGGGAGTAACTGTCAACTGGATCCCGACATTCTCATATTCAAATGTATTTATTGAATCCCCCCTCTCCGTGACACGACTACCCGTAACAACCGGAACTCGTTGCCCCACATCAATGTTTGCCTCCATATTATCAACAGCCAAAATCTGTGGGCGGCTCAGGATTTCCAAACGGCCATCACTCTGCATGGCTCTGAGGATGAACCCCCAGTTGTCTCCAGTCAGGGTTGCTGTCAACCCACCCAAGCCGGCAGATGAGGGATCCAAACCAAAACGCGAATTAACGTTTGCTGAATCTCCGGGAACACTCTTACCCTTCAAGTCCACGTCCGATGTCCATTGCATCCCCCATTCCGTACTCCCATCCAATGTAACTTCAGCCAGTAGAACCTCAATTAAAACCTGCTTCTGCGGTTGGTCTAATTCTTGGATCATCGTCTGAACCTGCTCGAAATAACGCGGGCTGGCTGAAACCAACAAGGTGTTACTATTAGGCTCGGCTACGATCGCAACCTCCTCATCCAGTAAGCGCTGGGCAGTGCCAACGGCTTCAGTGCCCAACACCGAACTCACTCTCTGCTTCGCCTGATCCAGGAATTCCTGTAACGCTACGGCAAGAATTTCTGCCTGAGAGTTCTTGAGGCGATAAACCTTGGTTATCCTCTCTTGTGCCGGACTGGAATCCAGTTCCTCGATGATCTGGCTGGACAATGCCACGTAATGCTGCGATCCCCCGATAAGCAGACTGTTGGTTCGGACATCGACCGTTACAGTCAATGCATTCTGCTGAGCAGTACCAATGGTTGGTTCACCATCTGCATTTGCCGCGCCACCTGCGGTGGGCATCACCAGCGTGTAACGGATGGATCGGGTGTTGGCCTGCCCTCCCGCGGCCTGCAACTGAAACAAGTTGGACAACACATCAGACATCTGACGGGCATCGGCATTGATCAGTTGAAAAACCTTAATCTGTGCAATCTGTGGTGAACTAGAATCTAGTTTAGCGATGATTTGCTCAATAAGGGGCATATTATCCACGGGCGCAGAGACGACCAGGGAGTTGGTACGTGGATCAGGAGTTATTAACACCCCTTCCTTGAGGCCGGTGGTAATCAATTCGTTTTCCTCATTGGTTCGAGTGATGAACTGGAGCAACTCCTGTCTGTCCGCGCTCTGCGATGTCAGGCTCTCCGGCTTGGTGTTAAGCGCCGTGTTCAATAGCAGGGCAAGCCCGGTCGCACTGGCGTGCTTCAACCCGAACACCCGAATCTCGGAGACCCTCTTGACCTCATCTGTATCCAACTGCTTGGCCAATTCCTCAATGCGCTTGAGATCGTTCTCGCCCGCGGACACCACCAACGCGTTGATCCGGTCATCTACATTGATCGCAACCGACGGGCCGACCGTGGTGCCTGTGTCTCGGTACAGACTCTGGATGATCTGCGATACGCTTGTCGCGTTGGCCTTGGCCAAGGGGAACACCGCCACGTTGATGTCCGGGCTGGTTTGTTCCGCATCCAACCGCTCAACCAGATCACGAACCATAGGCAAATCCTCGGTCGCCGCGCCGACAACCAGCGAGTTTGAAATCGAGTCGGCGATGATCGTCACCGATTGTGGTGCTTGGCCGCCTGGAGGTGTGGTGCGGCCGGTGAACAGGCGATCAAGCATAGTCTTTAACTTAGCCGCGGAGCCGTTCTTCAACGGGAACACTTCGAACTTGTTCTGCGCCACAACGGCATCGGCGTCGAGTTTGCTGAGCAGTTCGTCTATGATTGCAAAGCTCTCCTTGCCACCTGTGACCAATAGTGTGTTGGTTCGCTCATCTGGAGTGACCGTGATGGGCACAATTGCATCCGGCTCACCCAACGAAGCTTCAGCTACCCGCTTGGATTTAAAGAATGACTCAATCGTTGTTGCAAGGCGCGGCGCCGATGCGTGCTTTAACTCATAAATCTTCAACGATCCAGTCCTGGCGTAATTCTTTGTGTCGATCTGTTTTACCACCTCACGCACCACGGCGAGGTTTTCTGGGCTAGCCGAAATTATCAGCGTGTTTGTGGCATGATCCACAGAGATGGCGATACTCTCACGGCTGGCACGGGCTGGTCCCGACCGCGAGATGCCCGGGCGGTATAAACCTTGTTTTATCAGGGAGCGCAACATAGCCGCCGCTCGTTGCGCATCGGCGTACTCAAGCGGAATAATCGTTAATTGACTTGTTTCAGCCGTGGGCTCCAAATCCACCTTTGCAACCAACTCACGAATCAATCCGACATTTTCTTTGCTGGCAGTGATAATGAGCGAATTGGTCAAACCATCCGCCTCAACATTAACGCGTTCCTGTGGCGGGGACGTTTGTCCTGGAGATTGGATATTGCGCCGCCTGGCACTAAATACATCGTTAATCATGCCGGCAACCTGAGAGGCGTCATTATGTTCAAGAGGCAACACTTCAATCAAAATCCCAGGGGTTTCGGGTTTCTGATCCAAACGCTTGATTAAGCTATTGACGATAGCCAACGTCTTTTGCGAGGCAGCAATTATCAGGGCGTTGGTTCGGGAATCCACCACAATGTTTGGTCGATCCTCGGGCCGCACTCGTCCTCTCGATGGTCCTTCAAAAAGGTTTTCGATAATGTTCTCGATCGTGGCTGCATTGGCATGCTCGAGGGGATAAATCTGGATTGACTCCATACCTCCCACGGCGGGGATATCCAATGTCTTTATCACCTCCTCGACCAAGGGCAGAAGATCGGAGCGCGCAGCGACAATAATTGTGTTGGAGGATTCATCCCCCTGGATTGTCAGTGCGTTCCGGCTGACTGGCGCCTCCGAAACTTTGATGTTTTCATCCTGAAGATGCAGCTGTAAACGGGTCACCTGCCGACTGATCCCCTCAATCGAGGGTTCGGTGGAGTTTTCCCTAAAGACCGACTGCAGCATAGGCACAATCTGGTCGGTAGACGCATGTTTTAGGCGATAAACCTTCACGTCGGTCACAAAGTTCTCCACCTGCTTGTCAAGATCCACTATCAGGCGCTCCGCCAAGTCTACCGAATCAGGATGACCACTCATGATAATACTGTTGGTTCGATCATCAGCGCCGATATTGATTTTATTCACCAACGCTCGACCGCCGCTGCCTTCCGGTTCGGCCTTGCCACCCGGCCCTTGGCCAAGCTCTTGGCTTTGAGAAAAGATACCAGAAAGGGTATCGCGAACATTGTCAGCTTCGGCATTTTCCAAGGTCACAATCCGAACGATCACTCCGTCAATTATAGAGATGGTATCCATCACACGAACCAACTCCTGCAACGCCACCATGTTATCGGAGGTTGAGGTGATGATAAGCCTGTTAACCGCATCGCCTGATTCCCCAAACACCTTGATAGGTTTGGTCAGGTCGAGTTGGACGATTTGCCCGTCAGCATTTGAGATGTTGAGTTTCTGGACTTGTTCCACCATCGCTTGGGCTTCCTCGGTCAGGTATCCTTTCGCATCAGGGCGCATCATGTCCCGGATCATTTCGGAAAGAGACTCAGCATTCGCCTTACGTAAATTAATGATCAAAACGTCCGCTTCAGCAAACTCAGGTGGCACGTCGATACGCTCAATCAACTCCTCAATTTTTTCATACATCTCCGGTCGCGCCACGACGACAACGGACTTGGTTCGCTTGTCCGCCTTGGCCTCCAGGGGTTCGCCCGGGCGCACTTCCTGTAGTTCCTTGAAGTAATCCTGCAAATGCTCGATGGCGTCCTCCGGACGGGCATTGCGAAGGACAAAGAACCTCATATCCACCTGCGGCGCTCCTATCACATCGAGTTCCTTGACAAGCAACTCGATGAACTCAAAATCCAACGGTTCCGCCCGGACAATGACAGAACGGGTTCGAAGATCTGGCACGACCACAATCTTTGGCGGTTGGGGAACTTTTTTAGTCTTTCCATCCTCCACCACGGTCTTTTCCGGCCGAGAGTATATATCGAGCAATGCCTTGGCCAAGCCCTCCGGGTCGGCTTCCTTCAACGTATATCGCCTAAATTCGGCTTCGCTATCCATGATAGTGATAGTCAGATCATCTATGAGTCGTGAAATCCGGTCGAGCTCGTTGGCTTTGCCGGAGGCCAAAATCGCGTTGATTTTTTCATCGACGGCTATATACACCACTTCCTCCTTTTCGGTGACAACCTTCTCTTGGTTTTGTTCAGGTTTGAGCAGAGGCTCAGCCTGCGGATCCGCTTCCGGCAGTTCCTCAACCAACCGGATGTCAACGCCAGACAAATTTGCATAGAGACCGGTCAACATCTCCGCCAGATCCTTGGCAGGCACACCCTCCGAGGAGATGACTCGGAGCTGCAAGGTGTTATCCATTGCTGCCTCATCGAGCTGTGTAATCGTATCGCTCATCTCGGCAATCTGCTCCTGGGTTCCAATGATGGTGATGCTATTCATGAAAAAATCCGACTCAATGAACGGTTGGTCGGCCTTGTCCTCCTCAATAAACAACGCCGTTATCTGGTTAGCCACGGTATCGGCATCAGCGTTTTCAAGCATGATATAGTGGATTGCACGTCGTATTCGCTCCGGCTTGGCATCCAGCATCGACAAGAGATTCGTGACCATCGGCAGATTGTCCTTTGGCACCAATACAAACAAACTGTTGGTTTCCACGTTCGGCCATGCCTCCACTGAGTTCTCGATCTGACGGCTATTGATTTTTGACTTTGCATTCAAGGTCAGCACCCGCTCAACCATGCTCTCTAGGATCTCACCAACCGCCTCCGCATCACTGTGTTGCAACTGGAAAAGCTGAATCTCGGCGTTTTGCACAGCATCATCCGGTTTTACATCCAGCATGCCGACCAAGCTCTTGGTCATGTCAACGTAATCCGGGGGCACAAGCACGAAGAGACTGTTTGTGTCTTCATGCGGCCAGATTCTAACTAAGCGAACCATCTGACTGCTTGTAAGCCCCGGCTTGGGATTCAGGCTTAACATCCGCTCGACCATATCTTCGAGCATGCTAGCAACGTCTTCTGCTTCGCCAAATTTCAGGGGAAACACTTGGATTTCACCGAGGCGCTCCTGAACCTCGCTTGAAGTGTCCAGCATGGTAATCAGTTGTTCGGTCAAGGGTTCTAGATCCGGTGGAACTACAGCAAGGATGGTGTTGCTGTCTGTGTGAGACCAAAAGCGTACGGAGTACTGACGGGCACGTCTCTCGTCATCTGAACCGGGGGTCAACATGGCCATACGATCCACTATATCCTCGACCACGGAAGACAAGCGCGAGGCCGAGGCATGCTTTACAGGGTAAAACTTGAGCTCTCCCTGCTGCATTGCCTCCTCTGACTTCTGATCCAGCATGGGCAACAGTTTTTCCACCAGCGCAAACTGCCGAGGCGGCACAAGCACAAACAATGTTTTGGTGTCTTCATGCCCCCAAACGCGTACAGAAAAACGCCGACGCGACCTGTCCTGGTCCGAGCCCGGCATGAGGTTGAGAACACGTTCGATCATGTCCTCAAGCGTCTGGCTTACGGATTTCACCTCCCCGTTTTCAAGCTTGTAAATTCGGATATCCACGCCCCCCTCGGTTTCCCCTTTAATGTCGAGTTGGCGTACCAGTTCTGTGACGGATTTCACGCGTTCCGCGGGGCCAACGATTACCAGGCTGTTGGAATTCACCTCGGGGGTTACGGTCACTTCCGGTTTGTTCTCACTCGAACTGCTGCTGCGATAAGAACTAGACCGACTCCGGGAAGAGGAGTTTCGTGTACGCTCCCCGCCCTGAAGAGCCCGGTTGACTGCATCTGCCACCGAGGCCGCCTCCGCTTTCTCAAGGTGAACAACCTCCATCATGGATGCATCTGGCCGATCCATTTTCTCGAGTGTCTGCACCAGTTCCTCCGCCATGGTCAATTGAGATGGTGTGCCTTGAACGATGACGGCATTGATCGCCGTGGCTGACGTCACCTTGGCCTTGGGTTTCTGTGATGAACTCCGGCTATACCGAGACCGGTAATAACTGCTACTTCTGGAACTACTGCTCGACGAGGTTTCCTCCGCATCTAACATCTCCCGCAACACCTTTGCGATCTCTTCGGAGTTGCCCTTGGTCAAGCGGAATGTCTTGATGCCGTGCGTCACCTCCGCAGCCGACTGGAAGTCCTCGATCAACTTTTCAATCCGATCAAACTGATCAGCGGTAGCTGCCACAAGCAAGTGCCGTGTGTCATCATCCGCTTCAAACTTGGGCTGGATGGCTCCCCCCGCTGTACCGTCGGGGCGCTTGAATATATTATTCAGCGCCTCGGCCAAGTCGCCGGTGTCGCCTTCGGGCAAACGATAGGAACGCACCTCAACCTCCCCGGTGAAGGTAGGGGCATCCAGCGTGGCAACCAGTTCAGCCACTTTGGCCAAATCCTCCGGTTGACCGGAGACCACTAGGGATTTGTCATCCACCGAGGCGGTTACAGAAAGCTTTAGCGCTGCATCGGTACGCTCCAACTCGGAGGCATACACATTGGCGATTATACTCATCACCGATGTGGCGGAACCGTTCTTGAGTGCGTGGACCACCATTTTGCGGTCATCACTTGCCGTTTCCTGATCAAGCGCAGTAATTACATCCTTTATCAAAGGAAGCTGGAGAATGTTCGCCGTTACGATCAGGCGGTTCCCGCTGGCATCCGGCAAGATCATTGCGTCGGAATCGCCCAGATTGTTTTTTCCCTTCATTTGGTCGAGGTAGACCTCTTTGGCTTGCAGCGCCGCTGCATCGGCCGGGGAGTTCACCAAAGTAAACACCTGAACCTCACGGTTCGGTTTATCAGTCAAGTTATCCAACTGCTCAATAATGACCGCTACCGCCTGCAAATCTTCGGGTTCACCTGAAACAATCAATGTGTTACTCTTGGGATCGGCCGCCGCAGTAATATTAACGAGTGTACTCTTTATTAAATTTGCCACCTGTGACGACTCGTTAGCCTTCAACTTGAATACACGAGTCCCGGCAGTCTGTAGGCTGACCTGGTCCACCTGGGAAATAAGTTCCTCGAGCACCGGTAGTTCATTGTCCGGCGCCATTACGATCAATCGGTTGGTCGCCGCGTCCGGCAACACAAGCACCTGCTCTTTGCTGGCACCGGGACTGTCCTTCAGTTTTTCCTCATACAGCTGGGTGACTGTTGTGGCCAATGTTGTGGCCAGTGCATTCTTGAGGTCGTACACACGAGTGACTCGCGGTCTAGCTTGCGGCTTCCGTAATCCCAATTCCGCAACCATCGCCTCAATTGCAAGCACATGACCCTTCCGGCCACTGACAACAAGTGATGCGGAGACAGGCTCGGCGATGATCTTCGCATCGGCCGGCTCCTGTTCGTTTCCCTGATATCGATCGGTGTACAGTTGCTCGATCAACGGCTGCAACCGCGCCACCTCGGCAGCATCACCTACCTTGATCAACCTGACCGTACGCTCCTCCTTCTCCCCAGGCTGATCCAAAACCACCAGCAGTGTCTCCACCCGCTTGGCCAAGTCTTCCGGCGCATCCATGAACAACGAACCCCCGTCTGGCGAGGGCGTCAGGATCAGCTTGCGAGCAGGCTCCGTCGCTGCCAGTTCAATGCTGAACACCTGACTCAGCACTGTCATCGCCTCGGCTCCCTTGATGTGCGTCAACGCCAGCGATTTGCTCTGATGCGCCGTACGAACTGTGCCCACCACTTGGACCTGTTTCACCAATTGTTTGATTTCCTCAATATGGTCCGGCTTGGCCACAACAATCAAACGGCGATTGCCGGCATCGGATAGGAAGGCGGCATCCGCAGGGTCACTGGCCAACCCTTCGTGCCGACTCTCATAAATTTGCTTCACCATGGTGCTGACAACATCCACCTCATCGGCACTGGACAAGCGGAAGGATTCCGTAACCTTTGGATTGTCTCTTCTGGAGCATCCAACTCAGACGCCATTCCCCTTATCTCGATAATTTGCTCCGACGTACCCATGACCACGACCTGCTTGCTGTTCGCACCATTCAAGATGGATGCCGGGATGCCGGGCAACCCGGCGACCTTGGCCTCGTAGGCACTACTCAGGACGGGTACCAGTTCCGATGCATTGCCGTGCTCCAACTCGATCACTGCGACATCCCTGCTGGATGATTCTGGTGAAACCAACAACCCGTTCACGATCTGCTCAGCGCGTGTCATCAATTCGGTTGGAGACACAATGATCAACCGCTTCCCACTCGGTTCATGAATAAAAATCACATCACCATTACCCTCGACACCTCGCATCTGCGATCCCCATACACGACCGGCTAATTGTGCAAGTTTCTCCCCTTCGGCGTGCGGCAACTCGATCACCTTTAGGTCCTTGGGTACAAGAGGGTTTCCCACGTCCAGTTGCTCAACTAGCATGCCAACTGCCAGAATATCGTCGGGAGTTCCGGCTACAATCAGTAGGTTGCTGATTTCGTCGGCCGCAACATTCAGGCGCGGTCGGGTTTTGCCCTGAGAATCGATCGTCACAAAGGTTCTGTTAATGACATCGGAAATCTTTTTCGCGTCTGCCGCCCGGATTTTAAAGATGCGGTTGCCAGCCGACTGGCGCGTGGTCGAGTCGAGTTGCTTCACCAGCTTATCGATCTCTACGATCTCATCCAGTTGACCTGTGATGATCAGGCGGTTGGCCGCCTCGTCGGAGATGATTTTTGACTTGGGCTCGTAATTCTTTCCATGACGATCCTTCATCAGGGTGGTGAACAACTCGGTGACCAACGGGGCGACCTTGGTGACGTCAGCAGCGCGCAACTCGAGAATCCGAAGCTCCAGCGGTTTTACCCGGTTTCCCGAGTCCAGTTCTCGAATCACAGACCCCGCCGCCACCACTGACTTTTCCGGGCCGGTGAGAACGAGACTGTTGCTGGGCTCATCCACCAGCAGATTGATCTTGTTGCGATTACCACCGGCGTTGAAACTCTTCTCGATCAACCCGGAAACCGTCTGGGCATTCGCAGCCTTAAGCCGGACGACTTGCGTTACCTTCTGTCCTCCGCCTGAACCCTTGGACGGCCCAAGCATTCTGACCAGACCTTCAGCGCGACCTACCTCCTTCTGCGGACCACTAATTATGACCCGGTCATTCTCGCTGTCCGCAAGAATTGTTGCAGCATTGGTCTGACGATCGGGATTGTCGCGTAGCTGATCCTGATAAAGTTTACTCACTGCCTTGACGACTTCATCCGCTTGGCCAACTGGCACATCCACAAATTTAAATTGATGGGGCCCCAGGTCCTGTCGGCCGCTGTTGTAATCCAGCACGAACTGCTCGACCTGCTTGAACTCCTCCTCGGTGGCAATGACTACAAGGCGACTGCCGACGCTGTCGGCAATGATCTGTGGCTTGGTGCCGTCAGGAGAAACCTCGTTGTCGAACAGGTGTTTCGCCAACTCGACCAACTCCTTGGCGTTGCGATCCTTGAGTCGCAACAATCGCACCTTTCGTTCCACTGGTTCCGTGGTTGCAGTAACTGTACCCACAATCTGATCAATAACATCAAACTGCTCCCGAGTTGCCGTCATTATCAGGCGACTTCCCGTTTCATCCGGCAAAATTAGCGGCTTGGGCTGCCTAACAAATTCCGGGTTCTGCATCCGCTGATCGATCAACTTCTGGATCGATTGAAGAAGCTGGTTAAACTTGCCGGGATCACGTCGAGGCAGACTAATAGAACGAATCTCCCTCTCCACAATCAACGGACCGCCTGATCGGTATTCCGCAAGAAATGCCGTAATACGGCCGTGCTGTTCCTCGGTTGACAGGACGATCAACCTCTTGCCTCCCGAATCTTCAACAACCTGAGGAGCCTGCCCGGCACTTGGCTTGTCGTTCTCAAATAGTCGCGTGATTAATGGGGTCAACTTGCGTGCATCAGCGCCCTCGAGATCCACAAACCGCATCGTGCGCTCCGGCGCGTCCGGAAGCACGTCAAGCGACTGCACCACCTGTGCAATCACATCATGCTGCTCAACATTAGCAGTGACAATTACCCGGTTGTTCGCCCTGTCCTCAATCAGGCGCGGTTTGGGCTGGTTACGAAATTGTGTTTCTCCCATCCGCTCGTTCACCAGCGACTCGATGTTGCGGTAAATTTGGTCCACTTTACGATTGGACAAGGGCAGCATTGCGGTGGTTCGCGGCTTGGCCAGGGGCTTGGCCAGACGCAGCTCAGAGATCAACTTCGCGATCTGCAAGAGATGGTCCGGCTTGGCCCTGACAATCAATCTTTGCGTATTCTCGTCCCGCAGGATGATCGCATCAGCCGGCCCGGTTCCCGACTCTTCAACCTGCTCCTTATAAAGCCGCTCCACCAATGGTGTGACGCGGCCAAGCTCATCACGGTCGAGCATCTCAAATATGCGAGTCTGGCGGGCAATAATTGGTTCTCGCCCCTGCTCAAGCTGCCTCACGATGTCCTCAGCGGTTTGAACATCACCAGGAGATCCGGTCACGATCAGGCTCCGGGTCGAGATGTCGACAGAAATGGCCAGGCGGGATCGGGTCTCGCCTGCAGGAAACTGGTCTGAAGTTGCGTTGGAGACAGCCTGGCGGACGGCATCCAAGTCGAGGGACTTGATGTGAAACACGCGGGTGATGCTGACCGTCATGACGGTCTTGTGCTGCCCCCCGGTGGCACCGGTTCCGTCCACCTGCAGCACAAAGTTCTCGATGATTTCAAGCTGGCCCGCCACCGGCGCCGAGGCGATGACACGGTTGAGCTTGTCATCAACTATGATGCGTGCCTTGAGCTTGGCCTCCGCTGCTGTCTCGCCTTTTTGGGCAACGCCGTCAACGCCCTCGCGAATCATCGAGGCCAACTCCTCCGCGTTCATCTTGGTGGGATGAAAAATTCTCACCTCGCCGGCTTTGCCTTCGCCTGTTTCAAATTCCAGGATCAGTTCTGCAGCCAGCTCCAACGGCTCAACCGGACCAAAGAGCACGAGCGTGCGGGAGGCCTCATCATAGACGGATGAAATGTATGAGGAGGGGTCGGGTTCGAAAGAATCAAACTTTTTTGATTTCTCATTCCACTTGATCTGCTTGGAAACAGAGGACTTGCCGAACGTCTTGTTGATCAACTCGGAAACAACCGCGCCTGAGGCGTGCTTGAGGGCGTAAGTTCTCATGTCGCGCTCGACGGCGGAGGCAACGTCAATCTCACCGAGTAGTTGCTGGATGCGGTGTATGCTCTCGAGCCGGTCTGTAATTATCAGTCCTTGCCCTCTCGACAGGGGGGCCACGGAGCCAGCGTTGGACAACAACGAGGCCGCAGCCGGCGAGACCTCGCCAGCGTTGAGATGGTTTAGTCTCAAGACTACTGTAACAATCTGGCCGGGGCGGAAGTCGCCCGTGGTGTCCGAGCCCCGCACAACCCTCAACGGCATCTTCTGTATGTTCTCGAGCTTGGTCAGTTGCAAGTAGCGCCCGGCTTCGACCAAGGCCACGCCCTTCATCGACAGGATCACGTTGAGAACATCCATCGCCTCCTGAAAAGTGTACGGCTCAGAGTCAAAGAAAGTCAGCGTGCCTTCCACCGGGGTCTCCGTGATTAACGGCTTGTCCGCCATTTGGGAAAACCGCTGCAGCGCGTCCGAGTACGGCACCCCTTCAAACTGAAACCGTATGTTACGCTTTTCTTTGCCCTGCTGGCCGGCATCGCTGTCTTCTGGCTTAGCAACGCCATCCTTCTTGACTGCCTCAGGCTGCGGCGAATCAGACTGTGCAAACACAACCAATCTTAATCCGCCCGTTATCATACTCAGGCACACAAACAACTTTATAAGTCTCATTTTGAAATTATTATTTAATGTAATACATCTCATATCACTCTACTGAAAGCCCTCCACTGTTCACCAAGTCAACCAAGCCCAGAAAAAAGAAATACTAAGAGCATAGTAGATACGCTGTCCATTGGGACTTATTCACAACTTCCCAACAAGCTGCAAACGCTCCCTTAATTCGAAAATAAAAAAACAGCTCAAGATTGACTCGATTCAACCTGCTTTATTCGAACCTAAAAAAGTAGTGTTGCGACGATGGGTTGAACCGTAAGTTCCCCAACTCCGGCGTAGGCGAAATCACAAAAGCTTTTACCGAACCATTGACTACCAATTATTTCGGGGTTTTTACGAAGAACTGCTGCTGCACATAAGAGCCACTCAGAAGAGATCGACGGAAACTGGAAAACTGATACCGGTTCAACGATGGCCACCCCGGGAGCGGTCAATTCGCAGGTACGAGCCGGGTGGGCTTTGACATTGTCAAAAACTCACCCCACAGCCACACGACATCCTGCACCTCCACACAGCAGAACAGCACGTCGCCGTTCTTGTTTGCGGTCACCATCAGCCGCGTGCTGGACTTGCCGGAACTGGGTGCGGGATTGATCTTTAGGTTCTTGCCGACTTTGGCGAAAGAGGATGTCCCGCGTGTGCTGAACCCCATATAGACGCCATCCGATCCGCTGGCCATGGAATAGAGCGCGCCGGGACATCCGCACTTTCCCCACTTTTGAGCCATCGTCTTGCTCCACGATTTCCCGGCGTCCTTGGAGACCATTAGAAACGTATCCTTATCCCAACTTCCCGGTGAGGTCCTTACGGAATTTCGGCAGACAACGTCCATGATGGCCTGTATCGGACAGCATCGGCAGTTGCCCTCGATATCGATATCCAGTTTTCTTCGCGATGATCAGTTAAACGGCTTCGGTCTGCCTCGGACATAGTATTTTACGGAGGTCATTGACAACCCAAAGTGGGACAAAACACGTTATTTAGCCACACTGAGTACTTTTGCCGTTGCCAATGAGGAAGTGAGAAGTTTTTTAAAGCCCCAATCACTCTTTAAAATTAGGGTTAAAAAGAATGGTGGAGTCATGGAGAATCGAACTCCAGACCTTCGCATTGCGAACGCGACGCTCTACCAACTGAGCTATGACCCCA
>ENA-OREN01002745-OREN01002745.1-marine-metagenome-genome-assembly--contig:-NODE-2745-length-17284-cov-4.057477_pt1 | contig 17284 bp, 15 predicted proteins | sample MGYA00248624_ERZ508555 | MGnify/ENA primary metagenome ERZ508555 (study PRJEB26222, sample SAMN06267773) | marine metagenome | isolation source: Saanich Inlet, British Columbia, Canada | place...
CCAGAATTGCCGAGCGAATTGGCCGGTTGATGATTGAATGAACCAATAAGTGAGTTTTCGGCGCCCGCCGGTTCTTTCTTACGGCGCGCTTTTGCATTTCCGCAACTTTTATGCGGGCAACGTAAAGTTCCGCCCTGAGAATTCTCTCTTCCTTTACCTCGCGAAAGAAGAGACTAATCGCTTCTTGCTTGGCGTCGATACCGGAGGGCGCTTTTCGGCCTGAAATGATTTTGTTTATTTTCTGTGTATATTTTGCCCGATTGAAAGAATCTCTTTTTCTGGTGAATAACGCTCGAATGACGACCAGTGAAGAGTCCCGCAAGGCGTCGTCCGTTTCAGCCTTTGCGAGGACCGAAATCAAACCATTTTCTGGATCCTCGAACACCACTTCCCAATCGGTCGTACCGGAGGATGTCTTCGGCCAGGAGTCTTTGTTCGAACCCGCCATGCACTTAATCTTTCCGCAAACCCAAGCCGGGTTTGATCAAGAAGGGATAATAAAATTTATGAAAATAACTATAGTAGGAACAGGATACGTTGGATTGTCGAATTCAATGTTACTTTCAAAAAATCACAATGTTATTGCCTTAGATATTAACTCTGAAAGAGTTAATATGCTTAATAAAGGTATATCTCCTATTGAAGATAAAGAAATTCAAGAACACTTGTCAATACTTAAAAAAAAAAGTAAACAAAAAATACATCATCATCAATCTTTTATGGCAACCATTGATAAGGATTACGCCTATGCTGAAGCCAATTTTGTGATAATAGCAACACCTACAGACTACGATGTTGAAAAGAATCATTTTAATACAGAGTCGGTCGAATCAGTAATTAAGGACGTCATTTCAATCAATTCGAACATAGTTATAGTTATCAAATCTACGGTTCCAGTTGGTTTTACTGAGAGAGTTAAGAATAAATACTCATTTGATAATATTATATTTTCACCTGAGTTTTTAAGGGAAGGAAAGGCTCTTTTTGATAATTTATATCCATCAAGAATTATTGTTGGAGAGCAATCAAACCGTGCTAAAAAATTTGCAAATTTATTAGCAGATGGTGCCGAAAAAGAAAATATTGATATTTTATATGTAAATAATACAGAAGCTGAGGCAGTAAAGTTATTTTCAAATACCTATCTTGCAATGCGCGTTGCTTATTTTAATGAGTTGGATTCTTATGCTGAGCTTAATAACCTAAATGCGAAACAGATTATTGAAGGCGTAAGTCTTGAACCCAGAATTGGTAATCATTACAATAATCCATCATTTGGTTATGGCGGTTATTGTTTTCCTAAGGATACTAAGCAACTCAAAGCTAACTTTGAAGATGTGCCTAATAACTTAATAGAAGCTATTGTCGATTCTAATTCAACACGAAAAGATGTAATTACCAATTCTATTGTCGCTCGAAATCCTAAAGTAGTTGGAATTTTTCGACTAATTATGAAAACTGGAAGCGACAACTTTAGGTCTTCTGCAATTCAAGGTGTAATGAAGCGTCTTCAAAACCGAGGTATTGAGTTAATAGTTTTTGAGCCTGAATTAAGAGATAAAAAATTTCTGGGATATAAGGTCATTAAAGATTTTACAAAATTTAAAAAAATGTGTGATTTGATAGTAACAAATCGTATGGCTCCGGAACTAGAAGATATTAAAAATAAAGTTTATACTAGGGATGTATTTAATTCAGATTAACAAATAATGGCGGATAGCTTTGATCCCAAATTGTATTATTTTCTCAAACATTATTTATACCTAATAACAGGTTTTATAAAAAATAAATAAATCTAAATAAGTAAATGAAAAAAAAATCAATCTCAATTATTATCCCAATTTACAATGAATCCAAAAACCTCCGTAATTTTTATGATCGACTAAGGTCCGTAAAAGAAAAATTATTAAAATATAATTGGGAGTTTATTTTTGTCAATGATGGGAGTAGTGATAATTCTTTGTTGGTATTGTATGAATTAGCTAAGCTTGACAAAAATAATAAAGTATTAGACTTGTCTAGAAATTTTGGAAAGGAGATAGCTCTCAGTGCAGGGGTTCATGAAATCGGAAATGTAGATGCAGTTATTTGTATAGATTCAGACCTTCAACATCCACCTCAATTGATACCAAAATTAATAAAGGCTTGGGAAGAAGGCATTGAGATCGTCGCTACTATTCGAAGCAGTATTGAAAAACAACCTTTTTTAAAACGTTTAGGATCAAAGCTATTTTATTGGTTGATGTCAAAAATTTCGGGGGTAAAGATGAAGCCACATACAACTGATTTTCGCCTTTATGATAAAAAAGTGATTCAAGCATTTCGGAATGTTACAGAGCGTGATCGCATGTTTAGAGGTATTATGGATTGGATGGGCTTTAAAAAGACTTATATTTCATTTAAAGCAGATGCCCGCAAAGAAGGAGAGGCTGGTTATTCCTATGCCAAACTTTGGCATTTGGCAATTAGCAGTATTACCTCCTTCTCTCTTTGGCCACTAAGAATAACAGGCCGTATTGGGGTATTAATTGCTTTGATAAGCGGAGGATTGCTTTCATGGATGTTGTTAAATTACATTTTTCTTCATAAGTTAGACTACTCACCACTCGCAATTATTGTAGTTGCAAATACTTTTTTGATAGGTTTAGTATTGATGTCGATAGGCTTAGTAGCACTTTATATAGGTAGTATTCACACTGAGGTTATTAATCGTCCATTATATATTGTCAGAGAACGTTTAAATTTTAAAACTACTTCTATAAAAAAAATTAATATTTAGTGAGACACCAATTCAAGCAATTATTTTTGAGCAAACTTTTAAGAGCTGGCGGATGGCTGTTTACGGGTGGGGTAGCAGGCGGAATATTAGGCTATTTATTTCAGATAATTATGGGTCGCATGCTCAGTGTTTCTGAATATGGTACTTTTTCTGCATTGATGGCATCATTAGTCGTTATTGGAGTACCCATGTTGGCCTTATCAATGATAATTAGTCGTCAAGTATCAGCCTATAGGTTGAAAAAAGACAAAAATATACTAGGATATTTATTCTACGGGGTTAATAAAAAATTATTTTTGTTTGGAGTTGCTTTGACAATTTTTGTTGTCTTGAATATTAACTCATTACTGAATTTCTTAGCAATAGAAAAAAATACTCATCTTTATTTATTTTTAATTATCATATTAATTGCCTTTCCTCAATCAATTAATAATGCCTACCTTCAGGGATTACAATACTTTAAGTGGCTATCGTTTAGCGGTGTTTTAGTAACGCTTTTAAAGATAATTATGGCTGTTATTTTAGTTAATTTTGGTTTGGGTGTTGATGGCGCATTAGGAGGTATAATTTTCTCAACACTTGTAATTTTAATATTAACTTTTTTTGTCATACGCCCATCTTTGGGCAATAATAACTTTAGGTTTTTTAGCCCAAAAAAAAATCTTTTATTTGAATATGCAATCCCAGTACTATTTGCAAATATTGCCTTTGCGTTGATGACACAAGCTGACATGGTGTTAGTTAAGCATTTTTTTTCTGAACAAGATGCAGGGATTTATGCAGCTGCTTCTGTATTAGGTAAAGCCGTGTTGTATTTACCTGGTGCCTTTGCAATAGCATTATTTCCTATGGTTGCGGAAAACCATGCATTAGGTAAAAGTAGCATAAATTTGTTCCTCCAAGCTATAGGCCTAACAGCATTCTTAAGCTTGATAGGCTCTCTATTTTTTTATTTTCTAGCAGATCATATTATTTTATTAAGTTATGGAACAGATTACAAAGAAGCTTCTAGCATTCTCAAATATTTCGGTTTTGCTGTATTGCCAATGTCATTGATAATGGTAGCTGAATATTTTTTAATAGCTATGGGCCGAGTACTTTTTGCTTATTTGTTTATAGTTGTAGCTCCTTTGCAGCTTATCACTATATATTACAACCACAACACTATGTTAAGCATTGTGTTTATAATGTTTATGAGTGGAGCTATCCTAGCAATGGCTGGATATGGTTTATTATGGAAAGAATTTAAGAAATGACAAATCATCGAAGAAATTACAATCATTTAAAACGAATATTAGTCACAGGCGGTGCAGGTTTTTTAGGATCACACCTTTGCGAAAGACTTCTTGATGATGGCCATGAAGTAATATGTTTGGATAATTTCTTTACTGGTACCAAGAAAAACGTCGCACATTTAGGTAATAATGATCGTTTTGAAATTTTACGACATGATGTTGTTTTTCCACTTTATATAGAAATTGATGAAATTTATAACCTTGCTTGTCCAGCTTCACCTGTTCATTACCAACATAATCCAATTGGTACATTTAAAACAGGAGTTTTAGGAGCTATGAATATGCTTGGTTTAGCAAAGCGTACTAACGCTAAAATTTTGCAAGCTTCTACTAGTGAGGTTTATGGTGATCCTGAAGTTCATCCACAGCCAGAAAGCTATTGGGGTAAGGTTAATCCAAATGGTATCCGATCTTGTTATGATGAGAGTAAACGAAGTGCAGAAACTTTGTTTTTTGATTACAAAAGACAGCATGGTTTAAATATTAAAGTTGCTAGAGTATTTAATACATACGGCCCAAATATGCATCCAAATGATGGCAGAGTTGTGTCTAACTTTATTATTCAAGCATTAACAAACAAACCAATTTCTTTATATGGTGATGGGTCACAAACTCGTTCATTTTGTTATGTAGAGGATTTGATTGAAGCCTTTATAAGACTAATGAACTCTCCAGATGATTTTTCAGGCCCTGTTAATATTGGTAATCCAAAGGAATTCACAATTTTACAGCTTGCTGAAAAAATTATTGAAATCACTGGATCTAAGTCAAAAATTGATTTAAAACCTTTGCCAAAAGATGATCCAAAACAACGTCAACCGGATATATCTTTAGCAAACGAAAAATTAAAGTGGTGTCCAAAAATTGAATTAGATCAAGGGCTAATAAAGACTATTGAATATTTTGAAAAAATAATCTAAAGTGCTCGGATGAATACTTATCCACTTGAAAATATTGAGCATCTAACTAAACATACATTTAAAATTAGAATTAAACGCCCAGATATTGAAATTATATCTGGACAATGCTTCAATATTGGGCTTCCAGGCTTGCAAATAAATAGAGAGTATTCTATTTATTCTGCTGCTAACTCTAATTATTTAGATTTTTTAATTCGTGCTGTTGAGGGTGGTCGAGTTAGTTCGGCACTTCAAAAAATAAAGCCAGGAGATTTAATTGAGGTTGATGGTGCCTATGGAGATTTCTGCCTAAAAGACCCGATGAATATGAACCATGAGTATTTATTCATTGCTACAGGAACTGGAATCGCACCATTTCACTCTTTTGTGGAAACTTGGCCGAATATTAATTACAAACTTCTTCACGGAGTAAGATATGTTGATGAATGTTACCATGCAAATACATACAAAAAAGGTTCTTATATTCCTTGTATTTCAAAGCCAGCTGATGGAAGCAAAGGGACAAGAGTAACTGATTATCTTTCTAAAGAAACATTACCTTCAAATGTACAAATTTATATTTGTGGAAATAGAAATATGATTATTGATTCATTTGATATACTTCACAATAAAGGCATTTCAGGAGATAATATTATTACTGAGGTTTTTTTCTAACTGCAAGGCTCTTATATGAAAATAGCAATTTCCTATCCCCCTATTATTAATGATCATGGTCAAAAGGCTATGGTATCTCAAAACCGTAATGTTCAGTTTTTTAAAGAACCAACTTACTTATTACCTGTAACTTATGCTCAAGCAGCAACTGACTTAAAACAAATGGGTTATGAGGTTTATTGGGATGATGGAAATGCCCAACTTAAATCTTTTGATAGATGGCTTAAGGACTTAGTAAGTGAAAACCCAAATGTTGTTGTATTTGAAAGCACGACTCCAGTAATGAATTTTTATTGGCAAACAGTTGATAAAGTAAAAAAAGCACTGCCTAAATGTATTGTAATTATGACAGGTTATCATTCTATGCGTATGCCCGAAGAGACTTTGCAAGAATGTGCTGCAGATATTGTTTTAAGAAGCAGTAATGTTGATTTTGGACTGCACCGCCTTATTCCTTTTATTGATGATAATAAAAATTGGCGTACTGAATATCATGGTGAAGGTTTGTTTATTCGTTTAGATAATGGTGAATTAAGGTCTACTGGAGACTTTAGACAGGTTGAGCCTCTAGATAATGTCCCATTGATTGATAGAGACCTTGTTAATTGGAAAGATTATGCTTATGAAAATGGTAACTTCCTACAAACGCCTGGAACATATGCATCAAGTGTTATTAGGGACTGTATGTTTGGTAAATGTACGTTTTGTCGTTATAACGGTCCGGATTTAACTTTTTCTATGATGTCAGTTGAGCGAAGTTTAGATGAGTATGAGCGTTTAATTAATGAGCATGGGGTGAAAGAAATTTTTGATGATTCGGGGGTTTGGTATCGTGGTAAAGAGGCCAGGCAGTTTGCTCAAGGTATTATTGATAGAGGCTTACATAAAAAGGGTTGTTATTTTGGTATTAATACTCGCTTCGAATACCTTGATGAAGAAACAATAAAGTTAATGGGTAAAGCAAATTTTAGATTTATTTTGTTAGGATATGAGGCTGCTGACAATGTTACTCTGATAAAGTTAAATAAAGGGTATCAATTACAACATGTAGATAGCTGCTTAAAATGGATGACAAAATATGGAATGCACCCTCACTTGACTATTATGGTTGGTTATTATTGGCAAACTCAAAAACAATTAGATAATACCGTATCTGAAGTAAAGCGCTTAATGTTTAGTGGTTTAGCTCGAACATTACAAGTTACATTATGCACCCCACTAGATTACACACCATATCATAAAGAGTGTATCAAAGAAGGTGTGTTATTGACTAATAATTATGATGATTTTGATATGAGTAAACTAATTGTTAAAACACCGATTCCTCACGACCAATACTATAAAGCTGTGAGGGAAATGTACTCAATTGCATTTCATCCAAAGTTTATTATGAGACAGTTATTGTTTTTACTTAGTTTTAAAAAGAAAGATTGGCAATTTTTATTCACCTACAGTGTTCGTGCTATTCGCCGAGTTCGCCAACATATTTTTAATTTAACTCGAAATGAAAATGGTACTGTTAAAAATAGAGCAGCAGTGGAAAAATAATTAAATTTTCTATAATTATTCCAGTTAAGTCAATTAATGACTTTGTGCGGGAGACTGTTCCTCATATTCAAGCGCTTAAATCTCATTCATGGGAATTATTTATTATCCCAAATTCTCAAGAACAAAATGAATGGCAAAACGATAAAAGAATTAAAATAATAGATTCAGGTAAGGTGGGCCCAGCAAGTAAGCGTGACCTTGGTGCTAGAAAAGCTTCCGGAAGTATTTTGGTGTTTTTAGATGATGATTCATATCCTGAATCAAACATTCTTGAAATAGCAAGTAAATACTTCAAAGATCCTAACATTATTGCATTAGGAGGTCCTGGCATTACTCCAATCACTGATGATTTTTGGCAGAAAGTATCGAGTGCTGTTTTTCTAAGTAACTTTACAGGAGGTTCGCCTGAAAGATATTTACCTATTGGAAAAGCAAGGGAAATAGATGATTGGCCATCAGTAAATTTAATGGTAAGAAAAGACATTTTTTTATCTGTAGGTGGTTTTGATTGTCAGTATTGGCCTGGTGAAGATACAAAACTTTGTTTAAAACTTAAAAGGACTGGGAAAAAATTAGTGTATGTACCTGAAATGATTGTTTGGCATCATCGTAGGGCTGGGATTGCTATGCATTTAAGACAAATAGGCGCTTATGGGCTTCATAGAGGGTTTTTTGCACGCCATTATCCAGAAACATCGTTTAGATTAAAGTATTTTGCTCCTTCAATATTTGCAATTACAGTTTTCTTAACAATGTTTATCAAATGGTTACCTACTGAAACCCAAGTTATCTTTGAATTATTATGGGTAATGTATGGGATTGGTTTATTGATTGGTTTTATGCAAATTTTGAGACATGAACCATTCATAATATCTTTAATGGCAACAGTGTTTTATACCCCATTGACTCACTTTTATTATGGGATTCAATTTTTAAGGGGTTTGTTTAAAACAGAATTAGTTAGTAAATTACGTTAAATGTTGTTTAGTTTAATTAAATAGTAAGAGGAGGTTGTATGAAAATATTAATACTTGGAGTAAATGGTTTTATTGGTCATCATTTATCCGAGAAAATACTTTCCGAAACAGATTGGGAGGTTTATGGGATGGACATGAACTCCGATAAAATTAATTATTTATTGGATAAAGAAAATTTTAATTTTTTTGAAGGAGACATTACAATAAATAATGAATGGATGGAATACCATATAAAAAAATGTGATGTAATCCTTCCTTTGGTTGCCATTGCAACACCCTCAACATATGTTGATGATCCTTTAAAAGTGTTTGAGTTAGATTTTGAGGCAAACCTTCCAATAGTCAGAAAATGTGTGCAATACAAAAAAAGATTAATTTTTCCATCTACTTCAGAAGTATATGGAATGTCCAATGATAGCGAATTCAACCCTTATAGCACCAATAATGTATTGGGTCCCATTAATAAATCAAGATGGATATATTCCTGCTCCAAACAATTAATGGATAGAATAATTCATTCATATGGTGAAAAAGAAGGCTTAGACTATACATTATTCCGTCCATTTAATTGGTATGGAACTGGACTCGATAGTATTTATACGCCGAAGGAAGGTAGCTCAAGGGTTATTACCCAATTCTTGGGGAATATAACCAGAGGAACTGACCTTTCTTTAGTTGATGGTGGCCTCCAACGAAGGGCATTCACCTATGTAGATGACGGCATTAATGCTCTTATAAAAATTATTGAAAATAAAAAAGGAATAGCTTCTAGCAAGGTTTACAATATAGGAAGCCCAGAAAATGATTACTCCATTAAGGATTTAGCTGAAATTATGATGGATGTAGCTAAAGAATTTAATGAATATTCCGACATAATAGCAAAAGTAAAAGTTATTAATGTCAAATCAGAAAGCTATTACGGGAAAGGCTACCAAGATGTAAAAAGCAGAGTCCCTTGGATTGATAATTTAAAAGATGAACTTGGGTGGAGTCCAAAAGTAAATCTAAAAGATGGTATAAGGTCAATATTTAAATTTTACAAAAATGATATCGCAAATGCTAGACAACTTATTGATTAATAGTAAGAATTACAAGAACAAAAAAGATTGTAGACTTTGTAAAAGTTCCAAATTAAGTACAGTTTTTTCATTAAAACCAACACCACTTGCAAATGATTTTGTAAAAATTTGTACTAAGAGTCAAAATAAATATCCACTTGAAATAAACATATGTGATAACTGCGGGCATGTCCAACTAGCCCATGTTGTTGATAGTAAGCTTTTATTTACCAACTACCTATACGCCTCAGGCACATCAAAAGTTTTTGTTCGTCATTTTAAGGTTTATGCTGAATATATAAAAAAACTTTTAGATACCCCCAAAAATTACCCATTAGCTGTAGATATTGGTTCAAATGATGGAACATTACTAAATGAATTCAAAAATATAGGATTTAATGTTATCGGCGTGGAGCCAGCCAAGAATTTAGCTGAAATATCCAAAAAAAATTCAATAGATGTGATTAATGGATACTTTAATAAAGAGGCCGTTAAAAATATTATCTCAAAAAAAGGTAAAGCAGATGTAATTTCAGCAAATAATGTATTCGCTCATATTGATGAATTACAAAATGTAATTAAGGATGCATATTCATTATTATCAGATGAAGGGCTATTGGTGTTTGAAGTATCATATCTTGGAAGTGTTCTTGATGGGTTATTATTTGATACGATTTACCATGAGCATTTGGATTATCACTCAGTATTACCCTTAACTGAATTTTTAGAAAAAAATGGATTTGAGGTCATTGATATTTTATTAGTTGACTCACACGGTGGATCGATACGAGTAATATCTTCAAAGAAGGAGTCATTTTATAAGCCAAAAGCGAGTGTGAATAGATTTGTTGAAAAAGAAAAAAATTATCCTATTAATAAGAAAACGTTAAATAATTTTTATAATAAAATACAACAAGAAAAAAAGAAAATAACAGATTATTTAAAAACTTTAAAACATGAAGGAAAAAAAATAGTTGCATATGGGGCGCCAGCTAAATTAACAACATTGTTCTATGAATTTGATATAAATTCAGAGTTAGTGGACTTTGTAATTGATGATAGCCCTTTAAAACAAGGATTATATACACCGGGCTCACATATCTCGATACTGGCTGCCGATTCTGTTGATTTTAATGGTATTGATGTTATTTTTATTGCTGCTTGGAATTTCGCACCATCAATTATAAAAAACATACAGCATTTGATGAAAAAAGAATCAATAATTATAGTACCTCTTCCAGAGTTCAAGGTTATTAAAAATGAATAATAGTCCTATATTTTCTTTAATTTTACGAACTAAAAATGAAATTAAAAATATTGTTAATTTTGTTGAAAGCGTCAAGTCTCAAACTTATCCAAATATTGAGTTTATAGTTATAGATAATTATTCTACTGACGGTACATATGAATATTTAGTTAAAAATAATATTGAAACTTATAAAAAAGGTCCTGAAAGAACTGCACAAGGGAACTATGGAATGCTTAAAAAAAGTACTGGTAAATATGTAGGATAATTTGATGCTGACATGATTTTATCACCTAATTTGATTGCTTCTGCTATTCATTTTCTTGAAGAAAATCATAATTTAATCGCACTCCACATCAGAGAAATAATTTTAGGAAAAGGATTTTGGAGTTCAGTGAGAAGATTTGAAAGAAGCTTTTATGAGGGCACTTTAATAGATGCTGCTCGAATTTTTAGAAGAAATATATTGTTAAAAGTGGGAGGATTCGATGAAAAAAGTTTCGTAACACCGAGTGCGGAAGATTGGGATTTAGATAAGAGAATTAAGAAGTTTGGAAAAATTTTATTTCTCCAAAATCCATATGGAAATGGAGAATTAGAAAAAAAAATAAAAATATTAATAGAAGAGAGTGGGATAGATAGCTCAAATAATTTTCCTTGCTTTTACCACAATGAAAAAAACTTTTCATTTAAGTGGTATATAGATAAAAAAAAATATTACTCAAAATCTATTGGAAACTATATTATAAAATGGGGAAAAGATGATGAAGATATAAGAAAACAGCTTGGCTTTTGGTACAGATATTTTTTTGTTTTTATGGAAAATGGCAAGTTTAAGAAAATATTTGCGCATCCCTTGTATTTTTTCTCTATGTACATAAATCTATTTTTTGTAGGTATAACTTTTTTAGTATATAGAAGTAAAAAATAATCATTAATGGAGTTTTTATTAGTATGATAGGATTTCGCTCGAATTAATAAAGGGTTTTAAGGAGATGTAAATGAGCAAAATTAGTATAGCAATACCTACCTATAATGGATCTAAAACTATTTTGGAGACGCTTGAGAGCTTATTGTCTCAAAATTTTGATGACATTGAGATTATAGTTTCAGATGATAATTCTAGTGACGATACAATTAATAAAATTTGCTCATTAAATGACTCCAGGATTAAGGTTTATAAATCTAGTGAGAACTTAGGGAGTCAGCAAAATATAAGAAAAGCATATCATTTATGTAAATCTCCATTGGTATTCTTTATGGCACAAGATGATTTATTGGCTGATGGAGTAATTTTTGAAACTGTAAATTTTTTTGACCAACACCCCAATGCTGGGGCTTTAACTAGGCCATATTATGCCTTTGATACTAGTTCCTCAAAGCCGGTAAGGTATAAGAAAACATTAAATATTGCTCCTGGTGAATATAAAATTATAAATATCGATAGTGATTTCGAAGATATCTTAACTCTACTTAACACTTTAGACCAGGTATCTGGGCTTTGTTATAGAAAATCTATGGTTACTACTGATTTTCATGATGATGTTTTTCCAGGACATTCCTATCCTTTTCTTTCCGTTATAAAAAATAATGACATTGGCTTTGTGAATAACTATACGGTTGCAGTGCGTGTAAATTCTAGTCAGTGTATTTCAGTTTCCTCAATTTATGATAAATCTCCAGTGGAAAGCTGGCTTGAATTATTCGATACTCTTTTTGATGATGATATATATAAAGAGTTTAAGAACTTAGCAAAGACTAAATTTGTTTGCTCAAATTGGATAGGGTTGTTGCAAATTAAAAACTATTCAAAGAAGCCTTATCGTTACACAATTCGTGAATATTTTGCTTTAGTAAAAGGTAAACCGTCTAATATTATCCATCCATTGTTTTTCCTAACGTTTTTGTTATGTATACTTACTCCCAAAAAGATTTTAGTTCCGTTGGTTAATTTTATAAAAGAAAATGTTAATTCTGCAACCATAGAGCCAATTGATTTTATGTTTAATGGAAATAATTTAACTAGACAGGTAAAGAGAAATCACTAATCTAACATTGAATAAATGGTTTTTTTATATAGAAAAACGTGGATTTAAAATAAAAAGGACAAATTAAAATGAATGATCTAGAAACTTTTTTTCACTCTAATTCAGGAAGAATGATGCATAAATGGAGTCATTACTTCGATATTTATGATCACCACTTCGCAAGATTTAGAGGTACAGAGGTGAATATATTAGAATTTGGCGTTAATCATGGTGGCTCATTGCAAATGTGGAAAGATTACTTTGGTAAACATGCAAAAATTTATGGTGTGGATTTAAACACCCATTGCAAGAAGCTTGAAGAAGAAAATATAGAAATATTTATTGCAGACCAGAGTGATTTAGAATCATTAAAAGAGTTATCTTTAAAGCTTCCGGAAATAGATATTTTGATCGATGATGGCGGCCACATGATGAACCATCAAATTAATACATTTAATGTATTCTTTGAAAAGGTTAAAGATGGCGGTGTTTATTTGTGTGAAGATACACACACATCTTATTGGAAAAGGTTTGGTGGCGGATACAGAAATAATCAATCATTTATTGAATTTACAAAAAAAATTATAGATGATTTGCACGCTTATCATTCTGAATCAAAAGAGCATAAGGCGTCTAATCTTACTCATCAGATAAATTCTATCAATTTCTATGACAGTGTAGTGGCTCTTGAAAAGAAGAGTAGAAATAAGCCAGAACCGCTTACAACAGGTAATAGATCTATTCCATTTTTGTCAGCTCAATATCCAAGCTTATCAAAGTTTGGTTTATGAGATATACCTATGAAGGATGAAATGAAATGTTCGAATGTGGTTATAAATATGATTAATTGCTTTAAAAAGCAATTATGTTAGTAGGTATTGCGAACCAAATTATTGGGTCTAAGCTATATACAGGTGGAGATATTCTGGCATTAGAGGTGTTAAAAAGAAATAAACTGCCCAATACAGTAGTTTTATTGCCATTCTCTATAAAAAAATATATTAATGATCAATATCCCAGCATTAAACCCATATTTACCGATAAGAAGAAAAAATATACTGCATTTAGAATGAGTAATTTTGATGGCATTAGTATAGTTTTTAACTATATTATACGTACATTGAATTCCATAATAATTTTGGAAAGAAATATAAAAAAAATAGATACACTTTATTTAACTGGTGATTTTATATGTAATACACTTCCTGCAGCATACTTGAAATTTAGAAAGAGAGATGTAAAAATAGTATTAAATTTCTACCATAGAAATCCAAAACCATCAAAAAGAAAAGATAATCCATATATTCGTAGTGCAGTATCTCGTTTATTACAAACTATGAGCTTACTTGTCATGCGTTCACGCATATCTAAAGTTTTTGTACTGTCAGAGATTGGAAAGAGAGAGTTACAAAAGATGCGCTATATTTCTAATAAAATTATTATAACTGGCGGTGGTGCAGATGATAGATATTTAAAAATGATGGATATTAATCCTTCAAGAATGAACCTCATTAAACAACAAAGTAAAGATATATTAATGATTGGAAGAATTAGCAGAACAAAGGGAATTTTCGATGTTCCAGAAATATTAAGTATGCTTGAAAAAACAAAATCTTGGAAGGTTAATATTGTTGGATTTGGGGAGTCTAAAGATTTAGAGTACTTGGTAAGAATGCTAGAAAAATATAAAATTAAAGATAGAGTTAATTTGTTAGGGCATGTGTCCGAACAACAAAAATGGGAACTTTTAGTTTCGTCAAAAATATTTATTCTGACTTCTCATGAAGAGGGTTATTCAATTGTCACCCATGAGGCTTTAATGTCGAATTGCAGAGTAGTGGCGTATAAGTTAGATAGTCTTTACGCTTTATTTAATGATTATGATATTAATTTTGTTGAAAAATTTAACAAAATTTCCTTTTCTAATAAAATTCAAGAGTTGCTTGATGCGCCATATGAATTTAATCAGTCAGCTATGATCGCTAAGTCATGGGATGATTTAGCTTCAAATCATTTCTCGAATATTTAATTTAGTACCTATGTAAGTTTAAAGAAATTATAAGCATTGATAATAAGTCAAATTAAATGTAGTTTAATATAATCTTAATCTTAATATTAAGTATTGGTTTAGCTATTGAGGATATTAAAAATTAGTTAGGTATTCTTTTACTATTTATCATGCCATTACCAAAAGGATTAAAAATGAAGTGTAAATTTTGTAAAACTAAAATTGATGAGCCAATATTTGATCTGGGTAATACTGCTATTTCAAATGCACTTATTAAAGAAGAAGATTTTCACAACAAAGAAATTTTGTACCCTTTAATTTTGTACATTTGCCCAAAATGTTTTTTGGTGCAAATAGATGAGCAGGCTAGCAGTAAAGTTATTTTTGATGATGAATATGTATATTTTTCATCTTTATCATTATATTGGTTGGAACATATGCAAAAGTATAGTGAGCATATAATTAATAGACTTGATCTAAGTGAAAAATCATTTGTTGTTGAGATCGCATCTAATGATGGTTACTTATTGAGAAACTTTGTAAGTAAAGGTATTGATTGTTTAGGTATTGAGCCGACAAAAAGTACTGCAAAAGTAGCAATCTCAAAAGGAATCCCAACATTAATGGATTTTTTTGATTTTTCATTAGCGAAAAGGTTGAGTAATGAGGGTAAAAAAGCTGACCTGATTATTGCTAATAATGTTTTAGCTCATGTACCTACAATAAATAATTTTGTTTCTGGATTTAAAGAGCTACTGAAACCGGAAGGGACCATTACAATAGAGTTTCCTCATGTATTGAGAATGTTTGAAAAGAATGAGTTTGATACTATATATCACGAGCATTATTTCTATTTTTCAATTTATAGTTTAAAGATTATTTTGTTAGAACATAAATTATCTATTTACAATATAGATGAACTTGATACTCATGGAGGTTCTCTAAGAGTATATGTTACACATGTAAATAATAGACTTGATATAGGCTCTGATAAAGCCAGCGTTAATTCTATTCTTGAGCAGGAAATGGAAGCAGGCATGGGTTCTTTAAGATATTATAAGAGCCTCCAAAAAAATGCCTTTAGTATAAAGAAATATTTTTTAAATTATATTACACGTCAGAAATCTGAAAACAAGACTATTGTTGCTTTTGGTGCTGCAGCCAAAGGAAATACTTTCCTGAATTATTGTGGAGTTAAGTCAGACTTTATAGATTTTGTTGTGGATGAGACACCATTCAAAATTGGAAAATACCTTCCACAAAGTAAAATACCTATATTCCCGTTTGACAAGATACTAGAGGTTAGACCAGACATTATAATAATCCTTCCATGGAATCATAAGGAGGAAATTGTAAAAAAACTATCATTTGTTAAGGATTGGGGTGCAATAATTGTTGTGTTCATCCCTAAGTTTGAAGTATTGAATTTAGAGTGATCTATTTATTTTCGCTTTAATAACTTTTTACTATAAAGTCTATCACTTAAATTCTCCAAGAGGTTTAATTTATGATGTACATTACATTGATATGTATTAGAGTTATAACTGCTCCATTGACATGAATATATAAAAAAGGATAAATCATGAAAGACAACAAAGATAGAAAAAATGTTCCGGCAGCGGTCAAGAAGGAAGGAGAAAGAGCTATGAAGACAGAAGGTTCCACGTTTGAATCCGACATGGCATCCATGTTTGAGGAGATGCGTGCCTCCGGGACGGCGCTCACGCTTCCGGCCAAGTGGTGGGATGAATTGTGTGAGAAGAATGCCCAACAACTCCGCACGCATGGGTTAGACAACTTCAAGCAAAACGTTGTGCGAAACTATTTCACTTGGGTTGGGATCCCGGCTGACCAATTGCTTTACCTTGCGCTCCGAGTTCCCGTTGGGGGCACAATTCGGTGTCTGGCTAGCTCTTTGTGCCGACATGCCACACTGACGTGGCGCGAATCCCTTGTGTACAATTTCCTGACGCGAATGCTATGGCAGTTTGCAGAAAAAAGCTTTCCGGATGATTGCCAGGCGCTTGAGGAGCCGTTGATCGGGAACCCGTTTCGCGTGTGGTGCGGCAACAAGCTCATATCGCAGGATCTCGGAAACTCCCTGATTGAATATCACACGATGGTGGATTCGCTGAGTGTTAGTGCGAGGAATAGGATCGAGTGTGTGCTCGAGCTTGGTGCGGGCTCCGGTCGCAACGCGCATGTCTTCATTGATCGGCACAAACCCTTGCGCAGATATATCGTGGTCGATATTCCGCCGGCTCTGCTTGTCTCACAGAATTATCTCTCACAGGTTTTCCCAGACAAGCGGATCATGCGATTCCGGCCGTTTCAGGATTTCTCAGAAGTGGCAGATGAGTTCTATGAATCCGAGATCTGCTTTCTATTATCGACGCAGGTGGAAAAGCTTCCAGCAAACTGCGTGGATTTGGCAATCAACATCTCATCACTTCACGAGATGCGGATGGACCAGATACACTATTGGCTGGAGCGGTTGTTCGTGCTGACGCGCGCCGGTGGTCACCTGTTCTTGAAACAATGGAAGCGGGCGGAAGTTCCAGGCGAAGATCTGATAATCATGGAGCCGGATTGGCCCGTGGGGAACTGGCATAAAGTGTTCTGGCGAAATTCAGCTGTCCAGGTGAGGTTTTTCGAGGCGCTGTTGCGCAAGGAGCATTGAGCGTAGTGAAGCGCGAAGGAAGGGTGTTGACTAACGCAAATAATTATTTTTTTATAATTATTATATATCTATTATATGCGTTATTTATTACT
>ENA-OREN01002753-OREN01002753.1-marine-metagenome-genome-assembly--contig:-NODE-2753-length-17241-cov-3.314612_pt1 | contig 17241 bp, 20 predicted proteins | sample MGYA00248624_ERZ508555 | MGnify/ENA primary metagenome ERZ508555 (study PRJEB26222, sample SAMN06267773) | marine metagenome | isolation source: Saanich Inlet, British Columbia, Canada | place...
TAGACATTTGAAATTTTGTTGAAAGCACAAATATAATATTGGGTTGAATACTATTACAAGATTTAAAATTTTTTTTTCAATTTTTTAAATCATGCTATAATATAAATGTGGCAATTTTTATGTGGTTTTGGAGCAGGTGTATATGCGGGAACATTATATGATTGTAAACCGACATTACAATTTGTTAAAACGTGTATTAAAAATTTTATACCAGAAGAGGCCATTCCTAAAAAGAAGGAGGAGGATGATAAATCCAAATAATTTGTTATTTAGAAAATGTTTGGAATTTCATAATCTCCATTTTCATCCTTTATATATTTTGCAATAATAGCTGGATTTTTTAAATTTTGGTGAACGTGTTGTGGATCATAAATATTGCCATTTTTATCAAGATGGTAGATAATACCTTTAATATCTTGTGCCCAAACTTCTATTTTTTTTGTAGTATCTTGGACTTGTTCCCCGACGGTAATTTCTCCATGAGGGATTCCTTTGATATGTGTTCCACAAAATTTTTTTCCATTTTTTTTTTTTCGTGTGCACTGTTCCTTATTGGCTCTAAGAGCACAACATCGTTCATTAAAAGGTACGCTGTTTTTAACTCGTTTTCTTTTTTGCAAATCTAATTTTGTAATGGCAAATACTGGAAAATCATAAATAAATTGTAATAGTCCAGTACCTTCAGTGGTGCTAAGTATATCAGATTCCACCATTTTATTTTTTATTTGATGTTTAAAATCCTGAAATGCTAAATCTATTTTTCGATTGAGTCTCTTTTCCATTGTGGTTATGTAATATCTTTATTGTAAACGATTAAATCAATTTTTATAATTATTTATAAAGTAACTTAAAGTTGCCAACTGATGTAGGTAGAACAATCGCAAATACAAATAAGACATTAAACCATAATTGATAAGGTAATATCATATCTTTTGGTGCTCTTGGGGCTAAATAAGGTATAAGACTAAATATTATATTGATGATGAATAATCCAATAACTATATATATAAATCGATTCATATATATAGTGTGAAGATATTATTCAATCTGGTAACCAGTATACAGTGGATCCCAAATGTCTTTGAGTGAATCCATATCGACTAAATGTAATGATAAAGGTAACTGTTGGTCGAATGTTTTAACTACATAACGAGGGTTCATATGCCAAACACTACCATTAATTCTGGGGACTCGTCCCAAATAAAGACTATTATAATGCTTTATCCATTCATTTTTATGCATGTATTTTGAAATTTTACTATTTTTCATATCTAGTAAAACGTTGGTTTTCTCCATAAATAAAGCGAATCGAATAATACCACCTTTTGATAGTTTCCCATCTTCATCGGCAATCTCTTTGTCATATACTTTGCGTTGTTTGTAATTGGATGTCCAACCAGCATATCTAAAGGCACCGGTGTAAGAAGTAAAGTAAAAATAGGGACCAAATTCTAAATTTGGCCAAGTGGTAGGTTTTTGCCCCAAGGAAGCTATAATAGGAAGAAATTTATAATAATTACCATAATATCCTACTATTGGAATATCTATATTTTTTGTTTTTTGTTTCAAATAAATCAATATTGGATTCAAATAAAATAAAGATGTTACAGACTTATGAATTGGAAAATTCAAACTTTTGCGATGATTACATATTTCATCTATTAATACCCACCACAAATTGCTAGATTGTTTAATAAGTTTCAACCATTGTTGCTCAGCACGTGGAATGGTTGAATATTCATCAACAGAAGATAAATCATAAAATACAAAAATAGTATTATCGTTTTGTATAAAACCAGTGGGAGAAATTTTAATTTTAATGACGGAATGGAGTAATTTATTTGCAGCGGTCTTAACATTAATATTTGTTTTAACATCAATGAATGGGAATACTAGTAAATTTCCAATTTTTTTATTAGTTGCTGGATATTTGTATAAAAGATATTGTAGATATGGCTTATGTACACCATATCTATTTTTACAGGTTGTAATAAAGTATGGACATATCGCCAATTTACTATAGGTAGGAGGAATATGGGTAAAATTTGTATTAACTATATCAAGAATAGGATAATCAAAGATTGAACAGTCATCATCACTTTGAATAGGCTCAGGTGTTTTAAGTTTAATAGCTGTTGGTATGGGGGTAAATTTGGTAATATCCTTTATATGAATAGTATTTTTCTTACTATTAGAAGCTGAATTGATATGATTTTTATAATGTGAAGAGGCATTCATATATACTGTTGTTAATATTTATTTTTTAACTTTTCTTCTAATATTTTCTTTAATTTTTTCTTCACGATTATTAAGAATAAAATTGCTTACTTGTTTTGCTTGTTGCGAATCTTCCTTATAATATTGCATCAAACATTTCATTAAATGTTTTTTAGATAATGATTTTTTTATTTTTTGTTTTGTGTAAATTAATTTACCACCATTTGAATCTAAATCAAAACAGTCAATTTCATTATCTCGCATAATTCTAACTAAAGTTTCTGTATTTTCTTTTTTCTCATTGCGTTTTTCCTTTATTTGTCGTTGAAGATTTTTGATTTCCTCATCAAGAGTGATCCATTGTTTAATATTTGACACTAGTTCTTCCTTATTCATATAGCATGTATTATAACATTTGTTTTAATACTTTTTTTAGAGAAATGTCTTCCGCATTTTTTAGAATCTTTCTTACACTTACATCCACATTTTTCACCTTTTCTTTTTCCACTTTTAAGAAGAGCACTGCAACCGGGAGGTGCTAATTTTATTTTTTCATGTCTACCGCAATGCTTATTGATGCAAGGTTTCAAACATTGTTCACCCTTTCTCTTGCCACTTTTAAGAACACTTTGACATTTATTAGATTTTAGTACTTTAGAAGGTGGCCAATTAACCCCGCGAATTCTTTCATTAAATAGTAATTCATAATATGGGAGAATTCCATTATGAATCGTTCGGCAATATGGACATTTAATTTGATATGGATTTAATTTTTGAGTTTCGAGAGAATTATATTTTCTTTGCATTTTAATTTCATTTAAAATACTGATATAGTTAAACTTATGAGAACACTTAAGTCTTATAAATTGATCTTTAAGTTGTGTTCCATCAATTAAACATACTTCTTCTTCTTCAACCTCTTTGCCGATTAATGCCATTAATTCTTCATTAAATTTTTGATTTATAGTTGTATTCATATTTGTATTTAAATGACCAAAAGTCTTTATATCTCTTATATATAAATGTCTGGCTTATACCGATGGGCACCACCAACTTGGGCTTTCTTTCATACATTTGCTGCAAAAGTTAATAAACAATTTTTTGAAGCAAATAGAGATCAGTGTTTATCTATAATAAAAATGGCTTGTAATTGTTTACCATGTCCCGAATGCACACGACATGCCATCCATTTTTTTACAAGAGTAAATCGAAACACAGTTAAAACCAAAGAAGATTTAATACTAATGTTATTTGATTTTCATAATTCTGTGAACAGAAGATTGGGTAAGGCCCAATTTACAAAAGAATCATTGGTCATGTATAATAATTACAGAATAGACATTGCATTAGTAAACTTTATCAATGGGTATAGTTCTAAATATGGGTCAATAATGTCAGGAATAATTTCTACTTTAGGAAAGCGACAATCAATCGCGAGAGCGATTCAAACTTGGATGAAAAATAATTGGAATAATTTTCAATAAATTATACATTTCTACATTTGAATTTTTTTTTAGTTAGCTTACATTTATCACCGCTGCTATCATCTCCAAAATAAGTTAGACTTATTGCACCATCATGTTGCGCTTCTATCATTGCCATACAACCATACCAAAGAATGCCCCAAATAACACCAAAAAATACACCTAATACTAGATCTCCAGTTCTTATACAGTGTAATAATTTAAAACGAAACCCTGCATTTGTTACCATAATTACAATCAATATTCCCAAGAGTCCCCAATGAAAGTTTTGATGAAAGAACATCGGAGCTATAAAATAGGCTGCTGCATAAGCTAGAAATAATGCATTTGGTGCTGGGGCACTCCATTCGAATCCCCAACCAGAAGAAGAAAACATATTGCACGCTTCTAAATCAATGTTTTTGGGAGGTTTTCTACCCAAAGTTGACGACATAAATTGACCCATAAACATTATAATTACAGCGCCTGCCATAAAAATCAGTCCTTTTATATCTTTATTAAAGGCGGATGCAAATATAACAAATGCTGCTAATATCATGGGTGCATTTAAAGCAAAATATTTAATATAAGCCATTGGACTAAATTTAAGAAGAGCCATATATATAATTATTCTACATTTTTTTTATACAAATACTAAAGCTAGAACTTCTTGAATATTAATTACAGGATGAAAGATAATATTTTTGATGATATCTTTCTCTCCATGTTTATCCATAAACTTTTTGAAATCCTTTTCATTATCCTTTGGGAATATGAATTCTGTAACACCAGCTTTAATACCACCCAATATTTTGAGTTTTAATCCGCCGATTGCGGTGACTTTTCCTTGCAAGTTGATCTCGCCTGTTATGGCGATATTATTTTTAATTTTTTTATCATTAAGCAAACTATATATAGACGTAGTTATAGCTGTTCCTGCAGATGGTCCGTCTTTTGGGGTTGCGCCTTCTGGACAGTGGATATGTATACCTTGCATTTTTGTTTCGGTACCTGCTTTTATAAAGCGCTTTTTTTTGCCATTGGAGGTCAACTTCCATGCCAATGTTTTTGCGACATTCATCGATTCTTTCATAACTTCCCCTTGTAATCCTGTTAAACGTAGATCCATAAAATTTTGTGCTGGAAATTGATAACATTCAATTGGTATTATACCACCTTTCCCTAAAGCATTAGCCCATAATCCATTTATTACTCCAATTTGTGGGGTATTATGAATCATTGCGTGTCTAACTTCAGTTCGTTCTTTAAGATAGTAATGTTTAATATCTTCTTTTGTTACTTCAATAGGAATAGTAGTATACGCACTTGTATTTTGCAATATACTCAAATTTATTTCACTAATTATCTCAAATAAAATTTCTTTTAATTTTCTAACCCCTGCTTCATAAGTATAATTTTCTATGATGTAAATAAGAATTTCATCGCTTAATTTGATAATATTTGTTAAACCAACATTTTTATATATTTCTGGTAATAGGTAGTTATTAGCAATAACCAATTTATCATCCAACGACAAATGATCAAATTTGATACGATGTATTCTATCTAATAAAATACGGTCAATCGCATCAGGGTCATTGTAAGAAAAAATAAATAGGGCTTTACTAAGGTCCAAATCAATACCATTGAAATATTTATCTTGAAAAGATTCATTTTGAGTAGAATCCACTAGATGTGTTAAAATGCCAATAATCTCTTTGCCATGTTCTGACTTACTTACTTTATCTAACTCATCTATAAAAATAATAGGATTCATACATTTTTTATCAATCAGAATATCAACAATTCTCCCCCAAGTGGAACCAACATATGTATAATTATGACCGGATAATGTACTTCCATTACATGAACCACCTACTGGAATAAAAGCAAACGGTCTATGTGTATTGTCTGTTTCATTTAATAAGCATTGGGATAAACCATTTTTGGCCAAACTAGTCTTCCCGACGCCAGGAGGACCCTCGAAGCCGAAACAGTATCCAGTTTGTTTACCGTTTATCCATTGTCCAATAATCCTTTTTAATTGGCGCTTAGCAGTAGTATGTCCGTGTATTGCGTTATTTAATGTTGTATTAATCCTGGTCATATTATTATTAATATTGTCCCATTTTACATTGATTGTGTTAATATATGAGTTTAAATGTTTTTCCATACCAAGTTGGAATTCTGCGGGAAATCTTTTTTGCATTTCTCCAAATATTAATTTATTATTTTGGGTTTGTTGTAAAAATTGTTTTATGTTATCTCGCATATAATTATTTTTTTTTCCGGAATGACATAATTTTGTATATTTTAGATCATATTTTTTGATAATACCATTAATATAACATATATTGGCGACAATAGTATCACGCTTTCCTTTACAGAATAACTCTTTTAGTTTTCTCAATTGCTTTTTTTGAAGTTGTGGGATATAGCTACTTTGAATACTTTTTATATGTTTATAAATTTCAATACAAGTGTATTCTTTTTTACTAGAAAGGTAAGATGGATTATTTTTTTCAATTAATGATGTGATATTATTAAAATCAGTTTTAATATTTCTCATAATAGATAGCATTGGTTCATTTTTATAAATACCAAATGGTATTTTTAGTAAACCATCAAGATATTGTCTAGCTTTTGAGCCAGAATCCTCCGATTTTGCTTTAACTTCTTTTAATTTTACCATCGCCTTTTCCTTAACATTGTCAGTGGCTTTTAATAAACAAATTTGTTGTTCAATTGGAATTTTACTGCTATCGAAATTAGATAGGTCCTTTGTATATTTGAGAGTAGTTTTCATTGCATCTCTAAAGAATTTTTTAATATTCCATGGAAGACTATCAAATAAAACCGTTTGTTCTATTGTATCGGGTCCGTTACCATTTCCATCATTTGTTAATAAATCATATAATAGATATGCGAGATATTGAAATTCGGGTTCACTATTTTTCATTAATAATTGAATGAGGGTCCTCCGTTGCCCATATAATTCACAGCTAATAAATTCTTTAACATTTTGTGAGATTGGTTTTTGTTTAATTAAATTAACTTGGGTTAAATAACCAATAAATCGTTGATATAATTCATCGTTGCCGTAAATTAATAATTCTTTTATAGTTAAAGTATTTACAAATCTTTCAAAATCCGATGTTAAAAATTCAGGGTCATTGGGTTTTTCATCATGCAATGATTGTATTTTAGTTTTAATAAATGCGTGATTACTACAATTAACTATTATATCATCAACTAATCCAGATATGATTAATGTTTTTCGTTCAGCTTGGTTTTTAATTGCTACTTTAATTCCATATACTTTTGTATTAAATTTTCTGCTTGTTCTCGCCAAATCAAAACATTCGAAATTTTGAGCACTTTCAACAATCATAAAATCTTCAACAATTCTATTTTTTGCTAGTGTTTTTTTATTTTCTCCATCATTGTCTTTCCATGCCATTGCTTTATAACTAATTGGATGTACGTATTTTTGGATAAGTTCATATTTATCTTTATTTTCCTCTGTTATAGTTTTTTTGATAAAATCACTTGCAAATGCCACTGCAATTAGGTCTTCAATATTATGTGTACCAAAATTGCGAAATATACTTGATAATTCATTATTTATTTTTTGCAATCTTGTGAGGATTTCATCAAAATCTATATGTTTTTCATTAGCTTCAACCATTACTTTCAGAATATTTAATTCTGTATATAAACTTTCCAAACCCTGTATGCACACATTTAATTCACTTGCACCTATAATATCTTTTGTTTTATATTGTTGGATTGCTAATATAGTATTTGTTATCATGGCTTGAAAAGTGGATATTTTCTTTGTCGAAAAATCCAATTTATCGAATCTCTTGGATTTGTGCGATAGAGGGGGCTTAATTTTCTCGTTTTTCATAATATATTGCTAAATAATATAGCGATTATTTTTTTTTCAATTTGAATCCAAAAAAAAAACATAGATTTATAATTTATTATTATAAAATGAATATATAAAACAGGAAAAATTTATAGGATGTAAAAATATTGTTGAGATGCTATAATGATTTGCACCCAAGTTTTTATATTTATTATATACACTCATATCGTAAATTCCACCCCCTGCAATAATTTCAACATCAGAATATTTACCTTTTATTGTTTTTAAAAGTTGCGATGTATATGGTACAATGGATGCACCACTAATACCACCTTCTTTTACCGGAATAGTATTGGAACAATGAAACTGTCGAAAACCTTGTTTATAATACCTGTCTACTAATTTCATATCAGCAAGTGGAGATAGTTTAATAATACACCATTGTCTTTTCGGATTTATAAACGAAAATAATTGAGTATGTTCAAGGCACTTGTTAACATTCGGGCAACTAATATTCAATTCTATATTTGTATCTTCCGGTAATATATTTATTATTTTGGGTATTTCTTCTTTATTAAGAATAGCAATACTTATAATATCTCTACATGGATTATAATTTTTGATACCATATTCCAGCCCTTTGTTCCGTAATCCAATTTTATTAACCCATCCTTTATATTGAAAAGAATAACGGAAGGTTTTTAAAATTTGCTGTATTAATCCATAGCGTGGTTCCAAAGTATAACTACCTTTGATAGACATGGTATTGGGTAAATAAATATAATTTCCAAATGGTGGAGAGATGAAGAGCATTTGAGTAAATTATATCAAATATGATTTAAATAGTTGTTGAGACTATTATGTAAGATGGGTATACCAAGTTATTTTTCATTTATTGTTAAAAACCACGGAAATATCGTGAGAAAACTTCATAGGCTGAATAAAAATGTAGATAATTTTTATTTAGACAGTAATTCAATTGTTTATGATTGTTTGCGTGCATTGGAAAAAGAATATAATGGCAATGATGAACAATTTGAAAAACTACTCATTGAGGCAGTTTGTAAAAAAATAGATGAATATATAAAAATTATAAAACCTAAAAAACTAGTCTTCATTGCTTTTGATGGTGTTGCACCAGTTGCAAAATTAGAACAACAGCGAAATAGACGTTACAAATCATATTTACTTACATTTTTAAAAAATGAGTTTGAAAAACAACCGGACAAATGGGATAAAACAGCTATTACTCCGGGCACTAATTTTATGGAAAGTTTGGCTAATTATACAAAATATTATTATCAAAATAAAGAAAAATCATATAATATACAAAAATTTATAGTTTCTACAAGCAATAGTCCAGGGGAAGGCGAGCATAAGTTATTTGGATATATTCGAGATAATAAAGTAGCTCATAGTAAAGAAGTATCAATGATATATGGTTTGGATGCAGATCTTATTATGCTTGCATTAAATCATCTTCCCATTTCCAAACAGATTTATTTATACAGAGAAACTCCTGAATTTATAAAATCATTAAACCAAGATTTAGAACCAAACGAACCTTATTTTTTGGATATTCCTAAGTTAGCTCAGACTATTCGTCAAGATATGAATGGGTTTGGAAAAAATTCCAAAATACAAGAAACAAATAGATTATATGATTATATATTTTTGTGTTTTTTTCTAGGCAATGATTTTATGCCACATTTTCCGTCGGTGAATATAAGAACAGGTGGAATCCATAAAGTATTGGCTGCATATAAAAATTTATTTGGAAAGACAGATAAAAATCTTACCAATGGTAAAACTATTTATTGGTCAAATGTTAAAATATTTGCGGAATACTTAGCGGAATCTGAAAAAACAAATTTAATAGACGAATATAATTTAAGAAATCGTTGGGAAAAACGTTTTTATCCAAATAAGACAATAGACGATAAAATGAAAAGATTAGATAACATTCCTACAAAAGAACGTGCGGTCGAAAAATTCATTGACCCACAGAGATATGGTTGGGAACATAGATATTATAAAGCTTTGTTTAATATTGATATTAATAATTATTGGAGAAAGAAAATATGTATGAATTATTTGGAAGGTCTAGAATGGACTATGAAATATTATACTACGAAATGTTCAAGTTGGACATGGTGTTATAAATATGATTATCCTCCATTATGGAAAGATTTGGTTAAATATATTCCTTCTTGGGACACAACCATGATAGAAGAAAACGATTCAAAGCCAATTTTACCAGAGATCCAGTTGGCTTATGTATTGCCAAGACCTAGTTTGAAACTTCTTCCCTCGGCATTTTATGAAAAATTAATGAGTGATAGAAAACAGAATTATCCTATTAGTTGTAAAATCCATTGGGCTTTTTGTAAGTATTTTTGGGAAAGTCACGCTGAACTTCCTCCTATCGACATTGACGATTTGAAAGAATTGTTTAGCGATTCGCAAAAATAGAAAGAATATCTTTCTAGTATTAATTAAATGCCTGGAGAGATTGTAGAATTGACAACGCGTGACGAAGTTATAGAATATCTTAAGACCCATCCAGTTGTAATTATGAAATTTACTGCTACTTGGTGTGGTCCATGTAAACGGTCTACCCCATTAGTAAATAAATTATTTAATGAGATGCCTAGTAATGTTTCTATGATAGTGGTAGATATAGACAAAGCACGTGATATTTCTAGTGCTATGAAAATTAAATCAGTCCCAACGATGCATAATTTTATCAATGGTGCACCAATGGATAGTGTAGTTGGATCTAAAACGGACAATATTACTTCTTTCTTTAAAAAAACAATGGGACGAGCGTCTTCGTGAATTAAAGAATATAATAATCATAATTTTCTATATGAATGATGAATTTGATTTAGACATAGAAAATTATGAATTGGAAGATATTTTAAATTTATTCAAGTTGCAATATAATTTCGTAGAAGCTGATCTTAAAAAGGCATATAGAGTAGCTTTAAAATTGCATCCTGATAAGTCCCAATTATCTGGAGATTATTTTAGGTTTTATATGAAAGCCTATAAAATAGTAGAGAAAGTATTTTACTTTAGAAAACAGCGAAAAAAGTCAAAGTACGATACTATTTATAATGCAACGGAAACAGATGCACCTGCAGATAAAGCTGTATTGTTGCATTCTCTAAATGGTAAAAGCATCCAGGAATTCAATCAATGGTTTAATAAAATGTTTGAAAAAGTAAAAGTAAAAGATGAGGAGGATGACAGTGGATATAATTCTTGGATCAAAAATAATAAAGTGGATGAGGACGATAATAAAAAAGTGGCATTAAGTGATTTTGGGAGGGTGTTTGAAGCAAAAAAAACAGAGTGTAAAGCTTTGGTAAAACACCAAGGAGTTAAAGAAATGGGAGAAAATGACGGTTATAATTTAGTTAGAGAAAAAGTAAGTAATTATTCTTCGGGATTGTTTAGTAAATTACCTTATGAAGATTTTAAAAAAGCTCATACGGAGACTGTTATACCAGTGACTCATCAAGATTTCTTAAATAAAGAAAAATTCAGTAGTCTAGAAACGTATAAGAGACATCGAGATTCGCAAGACGTCGTTCCTCCTTCTTTACAACAATCGCAGCAGTATTTAGCAGAAAGAGAAAAAAACGAAGGCCAAATTCATTCTAGACGAGCTTTTAAAATCTTGAAAAGAGATGAAGAATTAGAAAAAAGTAATGAGAAATGGTGGTCTAATTTACAAAGATTAAAGGGATAGCTAAAAATATTTAAGTTTACTATATATATATAATGTTTCGTTATTTCAGTATATTTATAATTTTAACAGTACTTGGTTATTTATATGAAAAATATAAGTTGAAATATGTGCCGGATGAGGAATTAGAGAAATATGATATGGTGCGCAAATTTTTACTTAACGGGGGTCCAGGATTAGGAGATAAACCGATTCTTTGGATTCATACAGCTCATCCTATAAATCATAGATATTGGCCTAGTTTTGGGTCAAGGAATACGAGATTATTAAACCAGCCATATAAAGTAGCTTGTGTTGAAACAGTGGTTAAATGCTGTTCAAAATCTTTCAATATTGTTTTAATTGATGATTATTCATTTGAAAAACTGTTAAAGGGGTGGAAGATTGATATGGATAAATTGGCTAATCCCATAAAAGAACATATGAGAATGCTTGCTTTATCTAAATTATTGCATTCTTTCGGTGGATTATTACTTCCAAATTCAACGATTGTTTGCAAAGATTTAAACCCCTTGTATAATGGAGGATTAAAAACGAGCGATTGTTTCAGTGTAAATATGATTAATCGTGGAAGTAATGCTGATATTTCGACTATGTTTCCAACAACTAAAATTTTAGGTTGTAAAAAAAATAGTGCTACCATGGGTCAATTTGTAAATTATTTAGAAGGTTTGACGAGCACTGATTATACTAATGAAAGTGATTTCCTAGGACAAGCAAACCGTTGGTTATACAGCAATAATAATATGTCTGTGATATGTGGTAAATTATTTGGCGTTGAAGATAAAGAAGGCAAAGAGGTAGGGATAGATAGATTAATGGGTAATACATTTATTGACTTCTCTCCAAATAAATATGCAATTTATATACCCGGTGATGAAATTTTAAAAAGAACTAAATATGAATGGTTTGCTCGGTTATCACAACAACAATTACGTAATTGTGATACAATAGCAGCTAAGCAACTATTAATTGCTCAGGGATAAAAATAGTATATATGATTTCATACTTTGATTTATTATATTTCATTACAGATGTAAATGCAATATGATGATGCTTGCAAATTTGTCGGATTAATGTAATAAAATGTTTGTATATCATATCTCGTGCAATATAAAATAATTTGGATTGATAGTAATGGGGTTTTAATTTATTGTAAAAAGATTCAAGTTTATTTTCCATTTGTGCCTTTTTAAAACTAGCTTTTGAAAATACATATTTATTTTTCTGTTTTTCACATACATTGCCTAAAAAATCAAATAATATTACTATTGGGGGTGATGTTTTAAATATCTGACTCGACATATATAATTCTTTAATATTTTAATTACTATTAACAGTACGAATTAGCTGGTCTGTAAAAAAAACCAATTCTATTTCATGTTCATGTAAAGTGTGAAAATAGGATATATATTGGCAAATATGGTGTATAATTTTGTATTTATTGCTTTCGTTGATAATATTACATATTTTTATAAATTGGAAATAACTATCTAAAATATCCATAACAGAATATCCTTTATCAAAAATATTATAGATAATTGTTATTGCTTCTGGTAAAGATTTTTTTACATACCACGCATTAGTATATCGTTCAAAATCATAATAGCTTATATTTGTACAAATTTTTTTTGCAATATTCAAAGTTATTGGTTCATCTAATAGACTAAATTTTTCCAAATAATTAATTAATAATCTTATAGAATTATTGCATATATTCATTATAAAATTTTCTGCTTGTGGAGAAATATCAATATTTTCTTTGGTTTTAATTCGTTTGATAACTTGTGATAATAATTGTGTTTCATTTTGTTTGAGTTTTATTAAAGTACATCGAGATTGTATACTTTCTATTGTTTTTTGAATATTAGAACAAGATGCTAAAAAATGTACTTTATGGCTATATTTATCAATACAGTTTCGAAAAACCTGTTGGCTTTGATCGTTTATAATATCAATGTCATCCAATATAATAAATTTTTTCTTACCGTGTATACTGGACGATGTTTGACAAAATGTTTTAACTTCATTGCGATAATATGATATACCTTGTTCTCGTAGATTATTTATATACAATACATTATTTTTAGGAATCTTATCTAGCTCATAATATTCACGTATAGTTGCTTCTATTAGAGATGTTTTTCCTGTACCAGAATCTCCAATTAGAAGAATATTTAAGTTGTCCATATTAATTAATGTTTTAAGTAAATGAATATAATCCTTTTCAATAACAAATTCTTCATATCTTTGGGGTTGGTATTTTTTAAGAAAAGGCAGTTCCATCTGATAATAATAATTCGTTAATAACTATTTAAGTTTATATTAAAAGATTATAGAAATGACAGATTATTATGAAATACTTGGCGTTAATACAACAAGTAATTCTGGCGAAATTAAAAAGGCATATCGGAAATTATCAATTAAAAATCATCCCGATAGGGGAGGAGACCCTGAAAATATGAAAAAAATAAATGAAGCCTATCATACTCTAGGAGATCCTGAAAAGAAAAAAATGTACGATATGCAAAAAAATAATCCAATGTTTGGTGCTATGTCGGGTATGCCTGGTGGAATGATGGGTAATCCAGAAGATATTTTAAATATGATGTTTGGCGGAGGAATCCCTTTTCCATTTCCTGGAATGGGTGGTGGAATGGGTGGTGGAATGGGTGGTGGAATGGGTATGCCCCAGGTAAGAATTTTTCACAATGGAAGACCTGTTAATATGCCCAATATGAATAAACCCACTCCTATAGTTAAATCAATAGAAATAACCTTAGAACAAGCATACACTGGTCTTAATTATCCTCTCAAAATAGAAAAATGGGTTATAGAGGAAAATATAAAAAAAATGGAACAAGAGACTATATATGTTGATATAAAAGCAGGCATAGACGACAGTGAAATAATTATTTTACGAAATAGAGGAAACATGATAAGTGATACAAATATAGGCGATATTAAGTTGTTTATAAAAGTAATGAATAACACAGAATTTGTTCGCGATGGTTTAGATCTTCTATTAACAAAAAATATAACATTAAAGGAAGCACTTATTGGTTTCCAATTTGATTTTAAACATTTATCAGGAAAGACATATACAATTAATAATAAACCAGGAAAGGTGGTAACACCCGATTTTGTTAAAGAAGTGGCAAATATGGGAATGAAAAGAACGCGTCCCCATCCTGCATCTCCTTTAGTTGGAAATTTACTCATATGTTTTAATATTAAATACCCTACAACTATCACTGAAGAACAGTGTAAACAATTAGCAGAGATACTATAAGTGATAAAACGAAAGTTCCATCGTTGCCAACATGATAATTAATACTACGCACAAGATGAAAAGTTGCAAAGCAAAGTATATATGCTAAACAACAATACACGAGGAAACTATTAACTGCGTGGTATAAATATTGTTCAGTCATTTAAGGTTTTCTTATTAAAAAATTAAATTTTAATAATTCAATTTTTTAAAAGCTTATCTTTTTCTGCGTTTTGTTCTGCGTTTTCTTTTGCGACGCGTCTTTTTGCGTTTTCTTCTTTTGCGTTTTCTTCTTTTCGTTTTCTTTTTCCCTCCTCCTTGTTCTTCTTCCACCACAGGATTTTCTTGTATAGTACCTAAAGTTGTCGCTTGACTTTTTTTTTTAAGCGGTATACTCCAATTCTTTCTCGGTTCTTTTTTTGAATAACATCCCACATCTTTGCCGCGCACATTTTCACTACCAAACCAATAACAATCCTTGCCTTTACTACATGTTTTCTTTGAAAGATATCCACATATTCCTTGTTTTTGTGCCTGCTTACTTATAACATTATCATATTTCTTTTGAATTGCTATTGCATTATCCATAAACCTGCCCGACTCTCTTTCCCTTTGTTTATTCACGCGGGGATGTCTTGATTCAATCTCATCCCAAGCATCTCGATGATTTATCATTCTTTGAAAAGACCGATTTTGGGACCCCCAAGCTTGCTTAAAATCGGCGGTACTCTTATAAACACCTCTTTTCAATTTTGATTCTAATCGTTTTTGTTCGGCCTCTAATTCGTCTACTTTTGCATCATTCTTGGCGGTCATCTCATGTGTAACTTTATGTGGAGATTTGTGCCAGTTAATATTTCTAGGATCTACTTTATCTACAAAACTTGCCATATATATATATTAGTGCTAAAATAATTAAATTCTGATTCTAAATGAAAAAATTGACTGGAAAATTAATACCTTAATATTAAGGTATATATCAACAACAATGTTTTACGCATTACCTGAAGAACTTATATGGATTATTCTGGAGTTTGCGGGAATGGATAAAAAATCAAACATGGATAGAGTCTTGGACCAATTTATCAAAGGTGGTTTTAATCGTAAAAATTTAAGAATACAACCATATTTAGACAAGCAACATTGGTGTGCTAAAAAATTCTGGTTAGGTTCAAGGTATATGTGTATATCGCTAACGGTTTGGAGAAAAAAGCCAACATATACTTTGAAAAAAGAATGGTGTATAAAAAATCATTTTGCAGTTTATTTACAGGAACACCGCGGTAGAACGAGAAATATTTGGGGTGGGTGGAATCCTGTTTCAAAATGGCTTCAAAATATTAAAAAATTTGAAACAGCACATCCAACATATGCTACTTATCTGTCAAATGCTTAAAAAATAAATAAATTTAAATCGGTTAATTAAAAATGAAATTTTTTATATACTTAGGATTATATAAATAATTAAAATTCGGGTTTGTGTCGCTTAAATAAACACCCGTGAATGCTTAATCCATGAACTCTTGTTAACTGGGTGGGATTTTGCATTGAGCAATTTTTCAGCCATATTTTAATAATGCAGAATGACTTTTTAGGTGAGATAGTAATTCCATTAATTAACTTCCATAAACGCGAGTCATTTGTAAGTGTTTCTCCTACTAAAATATAACTTAATTGAGACCATACTTGGGACACAACTTTATTTGGAACTTTAAATGAAAAGCAACCTCCTTTACTGTTTAATGGGTCTTCCCACATCGGTTTTATCCCTTCTCTCATCACGAACATCATGCAGTTTTTAATTAATTTTTCAGGAATTGCTGAATATAAAGCCACCATTTCTTCAATGCTTTTAACGGTCATAATTTTTTTGTAACTTTTGATAGACCAATCTGTGTCATGTGGTAAATGAGCCCATAGAACCCATTTATCATACAATGGGTGTGTTACTTCTGAAGAAGTTGCCATAATTTCCATAGTTCCTGAAGTATCCATTATATATATATATTAGTCAATTTTTTATATATGTTTTAAAATTAATTATTCATCAACTGCGCCTTCATAATTAGCATCATCACTATCTGTAGTTTCTTCGTTTTCTGTTGTATCGATAATAGAATATTTTTCATTACCAAGGAATATATAAGATTCGGGTCCTATACTGAATAGATTAACATCTTTATCAAAGATTTTAAGTGTATATTTATCACATAATTCAATATTATACCATGACTTCAAATACCAATTCAAGAATGATTTCGATAAAATACTATTTCCTACTGTGTAAAAGTGAACCAGGTGTTTATGAATATCAATAACTTCACCATTTTGCTCTAATTCCACTTGTACAAATGGTTTCTCCAATGTAACCCAATCATTATCTGATTTAATTAACTCTTTATGCGTATTAAAAATTTTGTATTTTATACTGTCACCTAAAGATTTTTTAAACATTAATAAATCTATGTTGTTTTTGCTATCATTCCACCATTCATCAGGCATAGTTTTATAATCTGTTCCTAGTGAAACTATAAGTTGATTTTCACTGTTATAATATAATAATGATTCTTCTTCTTCATCAAAATCATCATCTTCATTATCTGATAAATCATATTTATATCGTGCAAAAGTTTCATAATAAATAGAAGCGCGTGAATACATATTT
>ENA-OREN01002759-OREN01002759.1-marine-metagenome-genome-assembly--contig:-NODE-2759-length-17211-cov-11.332847_pt1 | contig 17211 bp, 14 predicted proteins | sample MGYA00248624_ERZ508555 | MGnify/ENA primary metagenome ERZ508555 (study PRJEB26222, sample SAMN06267773) | marine metagenome | isolation source: Saanich Inlet, British Columbia, Canada | place...
AGCCCCTGTAGCTCAGCGGATAGAGCATCGGCTTCCGGAGCCGTGTGCACAGGTTCGAGTCCTGTCAGGGGCGCCAGTAGGCGCCGGGCAAGCGTCCAGTTCAGGGCGTCTTCCGCCCGGCCGGATTCCCCCGGATTCCCACAGCTTCCTGCCGGTGCTCGCTGCGCTTGGACAGGACTTGGACAAGAACCGGGTCATGGGGCCTCCATTGCCAACTGGTCGGCGGGGGCGACTCGCACTTTGGCGATGGGTCCGGCCAGGTCGGTTGTGTTCATACCTGAGTATGTGTACAGATCGGCTGGTCGCACTTCTTTCGTCACTTCCTGAACAAGCTCGTGTGGACGATTGACCCATCAAGCGTGAGGGCCTGGCCGGTAACCCGACCCGTTCGAACGTGTAGTTCGACACCGAGGCCGATACCCGGTGAGTCGACCGACTCGGCTTCAGCGAAACGGCCGAGAAGCTTGAGTGCAGCAGTAGCCGAGGGCCTTTCACCAGCGGTCGGACGCTCGAGCAGGTGCGAGCGGACCAGTGCGTTCCAGTGCGGAGCCAATAGGTCTGGCGAACCGAACACCTCGGCACTGACGGCCCGGTGACCGTGAGTCACCACCACGCCGCACTGGCCTGGGAGTGGCCCTAGGCCGCAAAGCTCCTCGGCAGCTGCGGACCGATCCCAGTCTCGCTCGAAGGCTTGGTCGGCATCGGCCATGGCATGCGTGGGTGCATCGAGGTCCATGTTCCTGATCTCGTTCTCAATGGCACCCCAGACCGCTCCCTGGTCACTGCTTCGGGACCCGGCCATGGCCATGCTCATGGCCACTGAGTGCTGCTTGGCCCGCCGAACCCGCCGGTGGGAGAACGTGCGACCGTACTCGAAGTCCCGATAGGCACCCCAGCGGCCCTGCTCGAGGCACGAGACCGGGATCTCGACCTTGGCACCGGCAGGTACCAACACGCTGACGTTGGCGGTGCGGTTCTGAGCACCGCCAACGAACTGCTCCCCCTCAACGACGAGGACGGGGATATCGGTGGGGTTGATGACGACAAGTTGGGGAACCTGTGCGGCGGGAAGTTCATCGATGACCAGGCCCGAATCGGGCCCGGTAGCTATTTTCGGCAGATGGTTGCCTGGGAGATAGACGGGGAACAGTGAGATGCCGAGCCGGGTAATGGGTCGGCCGACAGAAGCGTCAACGAGGGTGGGAATTGTCATGGCGTGCCTTTCGGGAGGAGGTGGTTGCTCGCTAGGTGGGACTACGTGGTCCACCCAGAGTAAGGAGGGGGTGTGACAGAGCTCCCTGGAAGCCCGAATTCAAGGGCCCACACCCCAGACCTATCAGCACTTGGACTTCAGCATTGACGGATTCCTCAGCCTGGAGGCCACTGAGGGTGTCAAGGACCGGTTCGCTCCGGGCCTGCAGATAGTCAAGACTGATAGGGGCTCCCACGTCAGGGTCCGGAGTTTTCGAGACGGCACTTGCCGGGCGCCGTCGGTACGGCTCCAATAGTGTCCGATCATGGGTTTGTTGATTCCCGAGGACATTCCGCTCGACAGGATGCCGGCGTCCGAGCGGCGGGTCGTGAGGGCCTTCCAGTCGACGCTGAGGGACAGTTGGCTGATCATCCCGCGTCTTGACCTGGTCAATGAGCGGCGCCCGTTCGAGGTCGACGTGCTGTTGATCAACGACCTTCAGGGAATTGTGGCTATCGAGGTGAAGGGAGGGCCGCTCGAAGTCCGTAAGGGAGAGTGGTACCGACAGGGCCAGATCGTCAACCCGCCCCCACCCAGGCAGGCCCAGGACGCTGCCTACGAACTCCGGAACCAACTACGCAGGTACTCCCAACTGCTGGAGCGCGTCCACGTTCAGCCTGCGGTTGCGCTACCGGACCTGCGTGACTTTGGGGACCTGGCCGACCTGCTCCCACCCGGGGTGATCGCAGCGCAACTCTTGTTCGCGGGCGACCTGACCGATGCGAACGGTCAGATGGAGGACCGCCTCTGGGAACTGATGGAGACCAACATCCACAACCGGCCACTTGCCGAAGACCAGGTTGAGGCCGTGGTCGGCTTCCTGAGGCCAGACCTGGAGTTTCGGTGGGACCCACAGGCTCGGGCACGATATGCACGCGTGGCCCTGCACCGGATTACCGCTGATCAGACGCGGGCGCTGGCGACGCTCGACCTCAACCACCGTGTGGTCGTGTCGGGCCCGGCAGGAAGCGGCAAGACGCGCCTGGCGACCGCCTGGTCCGAACGGGCTTTGAGCCGAGGCGAACGCACCCTGCTCACCTGTTTCAACGTGCCCATGGCCGAGGCGTTGCAGGGGGCCGTTCCCAAACACGACCTGTTGACGGTTGGGCCGGTTCAGCGAACCCTCATGGCCTTGGAGGGGCTACCAAATCTGGAAGTGCCCGATGGTGCTGGTAACGAATGGTGGAGCTCGGCGCCGTTCACCCACGTACTTGACAACATCGAGGACGTCGTAGTGAGGTTCGACACGATCGTCGTGGACGAGGCACAGGACTTCGCCCCACGGTGGCTCGAAGTACTTGAGTGCCTTCTAGACGACGAGGGCCCTGGTCGGATCCTGATGGTCACTGACCCTGACCAGGGCGTGTACAACCGGGGATACCAGCTTCCGAACGCCGGCTCGGATCTGGTCAGGGCGGAGCTAACCATGAATTGTCGCAACACCCACCAGATTGCCAACTTCCTTCGACAACTTGGGGGTGCGCCGGCCGCCTCGGGAGCACCCGAGGGCGAGCCGGTCAAACTGGCCCGGTGCTCCTCTTCAGATGATGCCGTCGACGAGGTGGGTCTGTTGTTGGAGGACCTGGTCGTCTCTTCTCAGATCGATCCCGCCAACATTCTCGTATTGACCGGTCACACGTCACTCAGGGACCGGATCCGTGACGAATCGCCCGGAGGGTTTGCCTGTGCAGCATGGGAGGACCGCCATGGCGGAGACATCGTCTGCGAGACCATCCACCGCATGAAGGGTCTGGAACGTGATGCCGTGATCCTGGTTACCGAGGATGACGACCTGGACGACCACCTACTCTACGTTGGGATGAGCCGGGCAATCTCCAGGCTGGTCGTGGTGGGACCGCCTGCCCTCACAGCCCGCCTACAGGCACTGATGCCCCTGAACCCTGCCGCTGAGCGGTGATGGCGCAGGGTGTAGGCGGTGACCCTGCCGAGGCCTGCCCTGGTACAGGCCAAGAAGTCCTTCACCGCGAATTGCTCGACACGTCCCTTCAAATTTGCCCCCGTGCGATGTCACACCGGTGTAGTTTCATATTGGCCGTCACCGATACCCCCAAGGAAGCCAGCACGTGAAGAAGATCCGGTTCCTCGACTTGTTCGCTGGTTGCGGTGGCCTCTCCCTTGGCTTCGAGCATGCGGGCTTAGAACTCGCTACGGCGGTCGAGCTCTCGCCCATGGCCGCGGAGACGCACTTCCGCAACTTCCACCTACGCAACGAGGCATGGGACAAGGACCTGTGGAGGCAAGTCCTCGAAAGCAGTGATTCCGGGGAGGGTGGGAAGAAGACCTTCGCGAAGCAGATCGACCACGGGATGGTGGTGGGCAGCGTCTTGGACTTGCTTAAAGACGACGAGTCAATGGCCATGCTCGAAGACCTCGGTCTGGACGTGATTGCTGGTGGGCCTCCTTGCCAAGGGTTCTCCATGGCAGGTCGTCGAGACCCGGACGACAAGCGCAACAAGCTGCCTTGGGCTTTCCTCGACTTCGTGGAACGGCTCAACCCGAAAGCGGTGGTCATCGAGAACGTGGCTGGCATCAACATGGCATTCACGTCGCGTGGCGGAATCAAGCCAGCCTTCGCCCAACTCCATGAGGCGCTCAAGGAGGTTGGCCGCGGCTACCGGGTTCAAGCGATCGAGGCCAATGCCAAGCACTTCGGGGTGCCCCAAAACCGTCCACGAATGCTCTTGGTTGGAATCCGCGAGGACATAGCTGAGGACAAGTGCATCGAAGTCTCCGACGAGCCGTGGCGCTCCGTTGACGCGTTCGAGGCCCTCCGGTGCGGCGGCGACCCCACGATGGGCTTGGGTCTCGTGCCCGAGGTTGGTTCGATCGTGGACCGGAGGCGCGGCATGAAGCGCCAGCCGAATTTACTCACGGTGGCAGATGCCCTAAGCGACTTGGACGCCGATGGATATCGAGACGATCCCGGCGACGTCAAATATTTCGAGCGGAAGCATCGCTATGCACGGAAGATGCGTGGCGGACGTCGAAACGTGAAAGCGCCAAAGAACCACAACACGCGCAACCACTCCGCCAGGGTGGTCGAACGCTTCGACCTCTACCACTTCTTCGCCGACGAGAACATTTCGAACTCGGTGCTTGGGCTACCGACGCGTATCGACGACGAGTTCAAGGCGCGACAGGCAGTTGCAGAAAAACTGGGTGACCACGCCAAAGCCGCTCTGCCAGGGCGAAGCTTCGAGAAGGAAGGCGACCGCGACCTCGTGGATGTCGTGATGCGGCTCGCAACGCTCAAGCACACCCAACGCGTCGTGAAGGACGACGAGCCCGCACCGACGGTCGTGACCTTGCCTGACGACTACGTGCACCCATCCGAGGCGCGCATCATGACCGTCACCGAGTTGGCACGCCTCCAATCCTTCCCCGACTGGTTCGAGTTTCGCTCAAAGGAGACCACCGGTAGCCACAGGCGCAAGGTGGAGGTCCCCCAGTACACCCAGGTCGGCAATGCCGTGCCGCCGCTCATGGCGCAGGCCATCGGGGAACTACTCGTCGAAGTCTTGCGTCCCTAGCTAGGCCAAGGAGTACTCTCCTTCCACCTTGAAGAGTCGAGGCAAATTCAATGCCTTGGTGCGAAAGAGCATCCCGTGGTCTCGAGTTCCACCTTCTGGCTTCTGACGAATGGTGTGGTCCACGAACACCGTGCCGTCGGCCAAGAAATGGGAAAAGGCGGAAAGCTTCGGGGAAGACGTGTGGAGGACCTTGCCCAGTTGGAACCCCTTCCCGCTAGACAGCGTCACCTTGTTGGCCTCTACCCAAAATGTCGTGTTGTGCTTCTCGGATAGGGCTGCCTCCAATTCCAGCAGCTTCCACACGGCAACCCGTTCTGCGCCGGACGGCCCATCCCAATGTTCATTCAACAAGCCCTCTGCCAGGTCTACCGAGAGCTTGAGGCCTTGCGGGTTCGGGGCGTTGCCGGTGACTGAGCACTGCAGGTACTTCAGCCCATCATCCTTGAGGTAGCCGCACTTGGCCAAGAGCCCAGCGTAAGACTTAGTAGGACTCCTTTCCTTGTCGAACATCTTTGCGAACAGCGTCTTGTTCGCATTTCCACTAACGGAATGACCGCTCTTGATCTCGATGCCCTTGTAGTCAGGGATGCGCCGTGAATTGGGCTTGATCCCCAAGGCAGCCTCTACTGCTAGCCCAACGGCATTGTCGCCACTGGAAACGGCCGGGAATGCGCCGCTAGCTGCCAAATTCTCCAGTTTCAAGAGGAGTTCCGAGGCAATCCCTGATACCACAGGAGCAGCCCTATCGAAGAGTTCCTTGACCTCTTCAACCCCGTTCCCTGTCCTGACCCGGTCCGTGAGGTTCGATACAGCGCAGATGGCACCGTCTTGGACAAGGGCAATCAGGTCTCCGGCCTTCGTTTCTGGGTAGAGGCTCGGCAACTTCTGTATCCAAAGCCGTGGGTCTCCTGCTTTGGTGCTGGGCCGGTAGAGGGAGAGCTTTGCCTCCCTCAAGCCGCTCGCCGTTAGCAACGAAACGCCGACTTCGACCTTGTACTCTTGGCCTTTAGGCTGTTCCAAGTAGTCGTGGAAGCCCGTCGCGGCAAAGCCAGTCCGTATCAAGAAGTTTGCGTCGACGATGCTCTTCTCGAGTTGGGTGGCAGTGACCTCGAACAAGCCAACCTCGACGCTACCGATCGAGGCCAACTGGCCGAAGAGCTCCTGCTCGCCTTGTTCCTGTTGCCGCATAGCCGCAGATTCCTACCCTCCGCTCATCAGGTTCTCACCGCGATCGGCTACGACACGTCATCGAGGAAGACAATCCGGCGACACTAGTGGTCTAGTTCCTCTGCCGTGGCATATACAGATTTCGGCAATCGGTACAAAGCCTTCTGAATGGTGATCTCCGACTTCTTTGGGTCCCATGGCTCCACATAGCGGGGCACATTGCCACCCGTACCGACCAAGACCCCATCACGCTCCTCTACCGTGATGCCCTCAGTCCAGAAGTACCAGGCAAGTTCGTTCCTCATCCCCAAGTACTCCCTGATTCGGCCCAAGAATTCCCTTTCATCGGGCTCGAGGGGCCGAGGATGCCTCCTTGACATTGCGAGCCTCCTTCTAGCTCACGGCGATTTGTCGTCGAGCCGGTGAGGCTCTCCACTCAACTGCCCAGATATCGGCCGAACCAAGCGTTCGACCATCCGGGCCACATCCCCGGGGTCCTCGTGTTCCCAAAACCGCAACACCTGCCACCCTCCTTTTACCAACAACGCGTCCGTCTCCCTGTCGCGACGCCGGTTGCCATCCACCTTGTCACGCCAGTACTCGGAGTTCGTACCGGGCTGTTTGAAGTGGTCTGGGCAGCCATGCCAGAAGCACCCGTCAATGAAGACAGCTATACGAACCTTGCGGAAAACAATGTCGGCAGTACGTCTCACCTCCGACAGGGGGCGTTGGTTGACTCGATAGCGCATGCCTCGCTTGTGGAGTAAGGAACGCACCCGGAGTTCTGGCTTAGTGTCACGACTGCGATTACCGAGCATCTTCTTGCGCGTCGCCTCATCGGTCGCCCACGATTCCCTAGGCACCGACGGGTCCCTTCTCACGGGAAGGCCAGGTATTGGCTCTTATGTCCCACCCAAGCCAATCCATGAGAGTCATCACGGATTTGGCGAAGGCCCACGATGCGAACCCGCGAACCCTCGGACATCCCCCCGGTAGAGCCCTGAGGGATGTCGCTAACCGTCACATCTCCGGCAACCGTGCCCCTTTCCACTCGAATCCTTGCTGCTGAAAGGTTGTTTCTCGCTGTAGTCGGTGAGTCCAAGAGCTCCCCTTCTAGGGCATGCCCACCCCAGGGCTCGAGAACTTGCCCCTTCCCAATCTCGTCCCACAAGTGGTCACATGCGCATGCATGGTTGCACCAGTGGCAAACGTCTTCACTTGGCGTTGCCGGTTGTGGACCTGGAACGCGTTGGTCGTAGGCCTGGACCTCGTCGATTGCCCTTTGAACGTATTGGCCTCGCTGCTCTTCGCTGACGTCGACTGGTACGAGTCCTTCGCGAAGCGAGAGCAGGAAAGCGTCAACTGAGTCGATGCCATGCACCTCGGCACTCAAGTGGGCATAGAGGAGGAGCTGGTCGCTGTAGTCCTCCTCCACGGCTCCGTCGTCGCTCACGAATCCAGACTTGTAGTCGACGACGAGGAGTCGTCGCTGCCCTACGAGTACGAGATCGGGCTTGCCTTCGAAGATCCCATCGTTGGAGGTGAGGCGTTCCTCAATGAGTGGTTCACCCGTCCACTCTGCATCGTCGACGAGTTCAAGGAGGGCGGGCACTCGTCGGCGGAGCCTAGAGAAGGCACGCCGGGAGTTGGGGGCTTGCGTTGGGTCATTTCCCTCTGTGGCCATCGTCTGACAAGTGAGCTCCCAAGCTCCCTCGAGGGTCTGGCTCCGATCCCGAAGTAGGGCCTCAATGCATCGATGGACTGCCGTGCCCACTAGTGCCGCAGGGCTTCCCCCAGATCGTCGGCCGGGTCTCCTCGCCTGGTCGAAGGCCACCCCCAGGGGACACGAAAGCAGTCTTCGTAGGCGTGTCGGAGAGATCCGGCCGATCCCTTGGGACGAGGTGGGAACTGTCACCCGGCCTGCTCGGCCATGACCCAGCCCGGCCGACGTTGGAGGTCGAATGAAGACACGAAGCGGATGTCCCGGGTCCCAGCTTGTTCCTCGGCATCGACGTAGGCCGAGTCCATCCGTTCAGCCAGGTGAAGGTGCTCAATGGCATCGTCCACTGTCGGCAGTTCAAAGGGGTGGCGGACGATGAGGAGGCTGCCCCTTGTGAGAATTGCCGATACGTCACCCTCGAGGCTGATGTCGCTTCCATCAAAGTCCTGGGCATAGGCCTTGGCGAGGGCGCGCTCGTATCCGGCCCAGTACTCGATGCCGAGGGGCTGCCCCATTGTGATGTCGAGCAAGTCTCGGCCCAACCGCCAGTCGAGGAGTGGGTGGAACGCCGAGTTGTAGTAGTCGCGTATGCAGTCGTAGCAGGCAGAGTCACAACCACTGTGCGCTGGGGCCGAAAGCAAGTTGGCGACGTAGCGATCCGTAGCCTCCAATAGCTGCGTCAGGTGCGGTTCGGAACCAAGGTGGGTCGCATAGCCGGCTCCATTCTCGAGTTGGTCGGATAGGAAGACCGAGACAGTAGGTCCCGCTGTGTCGTGTCCCATCGAGTAGCCAACGTCAAGCTCTTCGAGGTTGATGTCGAGTTCCCCGCATGCCACGAGTCGGAGGAGGAAGCCGAATGAATACCACGCTCCTCGACGAGCAGGATCGTATGGCAGTAGGTCAAGCCCTTGGGCATGGGCCTTCGGGCGGATCAAGACGGCATCAGTCTTCTTGACCATCCCCAACGCTCCAACCCACTTCCGATCTTCCCAGTCGGGAGCAAGCTGTCCAAGCCTGAACTCTTCCTCCTCCCAAATGTCGTAATCGACGTAGGACTTACCGTTCGCAACGGGAGCAAACGTGTAGAGGCGCCCGTTGTTGTCGTTCACGACGAATACGTCACCAGGCCCGCTCGCCGCTAGGGCTGTCTCGGTCTCAGTCGAGCTCATCTCGGCTTCTACAGGGGAGATCTTGGGAACTGAGGAGCGTTGGCCCCGGGCATAGTCGCCTTCAAGGTCTCGGCCCCTCCAGTCTGATCGGAAACCCGTTGGTTCTGCGAGTTCCAGATGCCTAAAGGAATCACCCGCTACCGAACACTCGGGGCATGCGCTAAGAGCCTGGCCTTCCTCGACTCGGCGGATGCTCGAACACCTACGACAGATCGTGATCTGGTGGCGCACCCCAAGTGGGTCGACATCGGGCACCACCCGGCCACCTCCAGAAGGCCGGAAGTTCGCGAGACCCACCGCAGTGTGCACTCGCTTGTCCCAAACGGTCTCTGCCCGAGGAGCAAATGACGCTACCGCTAGGTCCAACTGGCGGTCGATCTTCTTCCAGTTGGCCTGATTGCTTCCCCTTCCCCTACCAGCCTCGGGCTCTTCTACATAGAGGTTTCGTACCCGAGTCGGGAAGCCGAACATGGGAAGGATCCCTCGTTCTGCAAGACTTTGACTGAGGTCTCCAGAGCCCCCAGGGATCGCGAGTGCTTCGTCGATGTCCTTGAGGAGGGACCCGCCTCCATTGCCACAAGCCCAGTCGAGGAGGCCTTCTCGCTGCCCCACAAGCCCGGCTTCGGCATTGAACAGCAATGCGTCGAGGATCTTGGCAATCGTGGGTCGAAGGCCCGTGATGGCCTGGGCAATGGCCTCGCGCCTAGCGGGCCAGTCTTCGACGAGGCCAAACTCGCCGTGCACGTTGACGCCCAAGTCGAGATCCGGGTCGCTCGCTACTTGGAGCCTGAAGGCTTCCCGTAGGGTCGCTGCAGCGAGTGTCCTCCTAAGGATCTCCGGGCGGCCAAGGTCGATGAATGGCGTCGGTGGTGGGTCGTTGGTGATCCGATCGGGGTCCAAGAAGTAGTGGGCGTCATGGGTCCTCTCGCGACAGATGGTCAACGCGAAGGAGAAGGGTTCTCCGCGTCGGCCAGCACGGCCAACGCGCTGTTGGTAGTTGAATCGACGCGGCGGCATGTTGCCCATTACGACCGCCTTAAGCGCACCGATGTCAACACCCGCCTCCATCGTCGTAGTCACACTCAACAAGTCGATCCCGTGGGTCCGTGGATCCTCATCGTCGAGGAAGACGTCTTGGAATCGTGCTTGTCGTCGGCCGGCGTCCAGGGTGGTCGTTTGTCCGGTCAACTCCTCTGCTCGGAGGCGAAAGGCTGGCTGGTCGGTCTTGGCGAGGTGCGCGTAGTGGTCGTCACTTCCCACCAGTGCTGGCTCCGGCGGACCGTCGAGTTCGCTACAGCAAGCGGTGCAGATTCCCGCAGCTCGGTCTAGGTGTCGCCTCGTACACTTCGAACACGTCCACTGGTGGTCCCCAGGGGGCTGGAGGACCAGCCATTCTGGTTGGATCAGGTACTCGAGTACGGCTTCCTCGCCCTTGGGCGCCCATGCCTCTTCCACACATGACCCCAAGTCGTCAACGTCAACGCCGTGGAGGTCGGCAACCCTTTTCCAATATCGCTTCAAGCTCACTGGCGTCTTCTGCTTGGGTTCTTTCAAGTTCTGGATGAGGTAGGAGTCACCCAAGATCCTGACGCTGGCTCGAACGGCTTCTTCGAGTGCTGACGGCTCCATGCCAGTCGGTGGTGGGACAGGGTTCATTCCGATCGATGGCTTCGCTATGGCCAGGCTCTCCAAGTCCCGACCGTTGCCGGAGAAGATGTTGAGGAGTACTTCCCTTTCGAGTCGCTGCGCGATTCTCCTTCGAAGGTCTTCGTGGGATTCGCTAGGCAACACGGACTTGGGTGCGGGATGGCCACCTACTGGCCAGTTGTAGAGCTCAGGCCACCTGGCGCGAGGGTTGCCGTGTGGCGGTTCCACGCTCATCGAGTGCCAGGGCCCGGCAGGGTTGGAACCCTGTTCCAGCAGCCGGTCACACGTAAGGGCAGTGATCTGTCGGACGTTCTTCCCGAGTCGAATCTTGTCCCTGAGGCGTTCAACTTTTTCATCCGCTCCCTCCGCACCATCCCTCAAGTCATCAAGTGCATTTGCCAGATCCGGGTAGTCGTCTCGCACCCTGTGCCTAGCCTCAGCGTTGCGACTACCTGACTGGCCATTGGCCACCCTTCGGGCATAGTCGACTTCGGCGTCAACGTGCTCGCTCCCGTCGTCAATCGTGGATTCGACGAAGAGCTGTCGAAGGATGTCTCGATAGTGGTTGACCTCTACGCCGGTGGCGAACTTTGCGGCGTCCTGCCTGCTATCGGAGAACATCACTAGGCGCCCGAGTTGCCCGTCGCCTTCGCTTCGAAGCTCGCGAACCAGGCTGTCTACGAGCACCTGGTTGAGCTTGGCCAACCCAGTTCGCATACCACGAATGGGAGAGCGGGTACGAGCCTCGCTATGGACAGACCTTCTAGTGAACTGGCCTCCATCTCCCCTTGCCCAATTTGCCTCCCAATCCGCGCCGCATTGGGGGCAAGCAATGGGGAGCGCTGGAACCCTGCTAATTTCCGTGTCAGCGGCCGAACCCCTGTCCACTGACGACTCGAACGTCCATCCATTCGACTCGGTTTGCCTTTCAGGCACCAACTCTCCGGTGGCGAAGTTCAGCCGCGCCGGCAAGAACTTGAACTTGTACTTCTTGTCGCCATCAGTGCGCGTCCACTCGGAAGCGCAAGCCAAATCGGCCTCTGGAACCTTCCTAGGCCAGAAGAGTGCAAAGTTCCTACAAGTCTCGCGGCCAAAGGCCTGATCTGGCGAGGCCTCCATGTCCCCCAGGTCGGCAATCAAGAATCGCTCATCCTGTCCGAATAGTGGTTCGTGGTCATCCAGTGACGGTGCGAGGAAGCCCCCGAGGAACATCTCGCCACACGGCTGGCAATAGAGGAGTCGGAGTACCTTCTTGCCACACCTGTCACCACAACGATGCCGGGGCTGGTCCCACAATCGCCCAACAGTCCGCTCAGGATGTTGGAATTGCGGCTCGACTTCCGGGCAGTAACGGTCCGTGCAAGCCCAGATTCCGCTTACGTTCCGGAAGAATAGGTGGGCGCGAGCTCGAGGCACCCGCCCTTCACCTGAATGGCGTCCTGCGACGTCCATGGCGTGGAAAAGGCCAGCCATTGGCTCCGAGGCGACGGCACCGTCCTCCCTGGACGCCCCTGGGAAGAGCTCCGCGTCCAGGGCACTAAGTCGCATGGCCTTGCCATCGCAGGCTGCATCCATGGCCCTAGCTGCATTGGACTCGACCAAGAGGTCATGCGCTTCCATCGCACCTGCACCCGATTCATCATGAACGAGGCGTTCAAAGTCTTCTTGGAAGTCCCCGGGGTTGGCTCCCGTACCCTTCTGGGGTGCCTCGATTTCCCCTTCGTGAACGTCAAATGAGTCGCTCCTCGCCCCAAAGAAGTCTGCGAGGAATTTCAGGCCACCTTGGCCTGGCTCAAGTGAGGCCGAGGTGGCAATGAACCGGACTTGGTCGGAGTCTGGCTTGAGTCCTAGTTCGTGGAGTAGGCGGCGCAAGAGGTAGGCAACTTCCGTGCCTGCTGTACCCCGGTGCATGTGGAGCTCGTCGACGACGACATGGAACACGTTCGACGGGTCTTCCAGCCATAAGCGCGTCTGCTCGAATATCGTGCGTTCCCTTGCGCGCATGAGCATGACGTTGAGCATCGAATGGTTCGAGATGAGGATGTCTGGTGGGTGGGACTGCATGTCCCACCGACTCCTCATTTCCGCTCCATCAACCCTGGGCAAGTAGAACCGACGTTCCGGGTCGTCTCCAATGCGATCAGAGCGACGGGAGGCCTCGCGCATTAGCTCACGCAGTTCATCGACGCGACTTCGATTTTCGGGAGACCCAGAGACGGGTGACCGGCCCGTGTAGCGGCCAAAGTAGAACCTATGGCCATTGCGGTATTCGTCTAGCCAGGCACGGACCGGATCAGAGTCGAGCGAGCGTCGGAGGCGGACCAGTTGGTCCTCGACCAAGGCGTTCATCGGGTAGATCAGGAGAGCTCGGATGGCCGGCAACCTGCCCGTTTCGGCCGTCCTCTGCGCAACCCAGTTGTCGTTACTGGCCTTCCACCAGGCGCTACCCGGAGGAGATCCGCCACCCCAGGCGCCATCACCAGATTCTCGTAGTAGTGCCGAGATGATCGGCAAGAGGAACGCCTCGGTCTTACCAGACCCAGTACCGGCACTTACGACGACGTTTCGACCGGCCTCGGCACTCTGGAGTGCCTGCTGCTGATGCTTGAAGACGTCAGGATGCTCAATCAGGCCACACCGAGTGAACGGAGCGAGTGCGGCCGGGGCCTCGGCATTCCTGAATGCCTCGTCGAGGCCAAGGCCGGTGAGGGCATAGCCCCTCAATACCTCGATCCATGGCTCACGCCAGAGCCCGCCATCGCGGTCGAGCAGTGACCGGCGTTCAGCCATCACCTCGTCTAGGCGAACCTTGAACGGGGTGTCGTAGTAGCGAAGGAAGTCCCCGCGGAGCCTTTCGAATGCCGTAATCCCATCAGGCATTGACCTCCCCTCCCCCCTCGGTGGTTGGCAGTTGGCCAAGCCTTCGTGCAAGTTCGTGGTAGATGCCTTCGGGCACGTTCGAGTAGCGCTCGTAGACATGGCCGTCACCGTCAGACCGGTGGCCCCTTGAAGGCATGCGGCCATCACAGATCGTTAGAGCCCTTTCGGCGAGATCGGGGAGGCGAACGTACCTGCGAACCTCCAGACAACTTGATTGACCCCCGTTGGTGGTCGCGGACTGCCACTTCATCACTCTTTGGCCTTCGCCTTGCAAGGCACGAAACTGTCCATATGCCAAGTCAGTCTTCCACCACCTGTCAGCCTCATGCCAGAGGTGGCGCCTCCTCTCCGTCAACGCCTGCCGGTAGAGCCCCTCCTTGGGATCCCCACGGTCTTCGCACTCCTCCCATTCGACGTTGTACGGGTTGAACCATTCCGTATCAAGGTCCAAGTCCGGCGGAGCGGCCAGCACTAGTTGCTGGTCTCCGAGGGAAGGCATAGAGGCTGCTAGGGACGTGGACGGATCGACAACGAACCTTGCATTAGTTCGCGAGGCGACCTTTTCGACCACCTCGAGGTTTGCACACTTGGCAAAGATCGCAGCAGGGGCAGACTCGTGTGGCTCCGACTGACGCATTTGGAAGTCGAAGACACTTGGGTCGTCCACAGCATCCCTAAAGGACTGGAGGAAGTGGTATGGCCTGCTTCCAGTCAGGACCACGCACAAGCCCAATCCCGGAACAACGTTGAGGGTTGGCTTGGCAATACTCCACCTCCGGGCCTCCCAGTCGATGTCGAGGTGCCCAAGTGACGAAAGCTCCCTTGCGAGATTCCATGGCCTCTTTTTCAGGCCATGCTTTCTGGCTAGGTGTTCAGCTGAGGCTCGAAACTGCCCCCATCTTCCGCTACCCATCTCGCTGGCCCACTGAAGGAGCTCCCCTCCGGGAGAAAGGTCATGCATCACGGTTTCCTTCAATGACTTCGCGGTATGCCTGAAGCAGTAAGGCTGCCGCCTCCGGGGCATCCTCGGCTAGAGGTGTCTTGCTTAGCGCCTTGGACCAGTCGGTGTCTGCAGCAAACGACCCTTGCGCATTCGGTCGCCGGTCGTTTAGCAAGTGCAACTCGGGTTGCCCTCCCGAACGTGATTCCAATACCTGCCAGACTGGCTCGAAGCTGGTCCATGCATCGATGCATTTCCAATCAAGATTCCCACCACCCTCAACCAGCTTGAGTGCGTGGTTAAACCATTTCGGCAGGCAAACAGTCGCATATTCAGATGGACCACCCGCTCCTAGTAGCGAAGACTCTCGTATCCCAATCGGGGCCTTCACCATCCAAGGTCGAGCGACCACATCCCGGCCATGCGCGAAGGTCCCCTCGATGCTGCCTCCTAGCCGGACGCTCCCAGCATCAGGGCCAGCCTCCGCTACGATCCCATCGATTATCTCTAGGGAAACTGTGGCAAGTCCTTGTCGAATCTTGTAGTGGCCGGGTTCGAGGTGTTCTTCCCACAATGGGACCTCCTCCCCTTCCGATTCGAGCGGAAGCTCTACCTCATCTCCATCTAGCCCAACTTGATATAGCTGCGGGGCGCTCTCGGCAAGCTCGTTTAGTCCGATGGATGGCTCTCCACCTCGGAGATAGGTCCGCAGGCCGAGGCCGACCCGAAGCCCACCGATGAGTCGAAGGGAAAGCCCGATACCACTTGACAGGTACTGGGCAAGAACCTCCGGAGGTCTTGAGGTAGGTCGCGAATCAATCGAGAACGGCCCAACTAGCCTCCAATCAGCCAAGCTTGGATCGTCGGAGACCTGCACCGGTCCTCGAGCTAGGACACCCTCCTCAGCAAGCGGCGACAGGAAGCTCTCGACTTGTTCTACGTGCACACACCGCGTGAGGACCAAGTGGGGTAGTCCGATTGTCATGGACTCCACCGACACGTAACGAGCCATCGAATCGTCGTACCGCAAGACATGGGCCGCTGCGCCTTGGAGTTCGAACCTCGTGGGATCCCCACCAAGTTCCACACCGTTCGAGAGCCAGTCATCGATCAAGGATGGGCCGAACTCGCCAAGGGGGTTTGGGGCAAACCATTCGAAGTCCTCCTCTCGCTGCAACGATTTAGATCCAAGAGCGGGCAGCTCGAGTTCCACCTCGGCACCAAGGCGCTCATCCCACTTTGCGTAAAATTGGAGTTCGGGATGCCTGCGAGACTTAATGGCCAACCCCAATCTGCCAACTGCACGACCAGTCCGTGAGTCCCTCGGCATCCCATCCCACCGCCTGGCTTCTCGAGCCAAGAGGCGCTCGCAATGCTTGTACAACTCATTGTTCTCATCTTCTAGGCAGGCGTTATTGAGCCGTCTGGCCCAAGGTTCGTTCTTGTTCGAAGTCCAGCTCCCTAGTGCCCTGCGGAGTTCGCCAGCACTGGGGGGCTCACCCCCCGGTTCGAAACCCAGGATCCTGAAAAATGCATCCAATCGATGCAGGTCAGAGCTACGCAAGAACGCGTGCTGCAATGCCGGAGCGATGAAGGGAAAGTGCGGTTGATTCGTTTCGGCTTTGAGGATTCCGAGGTCACCTCCGAGGTCCACTTGAGACCACTCCCTTACCGATTCCCAGAGGTCCAGTATCGCGGTTCGAAAATCCCCAGGGGCGCCGACATCGCGGTCATTCGGATCGAGCGCCCTCCTAAGGGGCACGTAATAGTTGGTCGCTGCGAACGTCCCATCGGCCACCATGCGCGAAGCAGCCAAGACGGTCAATGCCAGTGCCGGTAATGCTGGATGCGCTCCATTCCCTCCCTGCCGCTTCCACACCCTTGTTGTGTCAGAGATACTGGCCAACCTCCATTGGCCACTGACCCTGGACTTGACTGCTCTAGCAAGGGAGGTGGCTCCCCCTTCTTCGCTGAGTCCTGAAATTTCAGCGAGAACGGCATCATCGACAGCGAAAAGGATTTCCTCGCCGGCATTCTCCTCGTTAAAGAAGTTCGAGAAGATTAGTTCGGCCCAATCTTCATAGTTCCAGCTCGAAGCTTCATCCATTAGGGTAGTACCCCATCTTGCTAGGCCTGAAAAGCACTTCGCACACATTAGCTTCCATCAATAAGCCGCCACTGTCGTGTTGTCAACCCTGACAATAGAAATGGGATGTGACAGGGGGGACTCAAACCCCCACACCTGTTGCGCAGAGTGGTCGTTGCATGGTTCCTCTACAGGCACTCTCTCTACGTCTTATGGCCCATCCCCAGTGCATCAAGAATGTCGGGTCCATCCAGCGTCCGAGTCATCTGGTCCAAAGCCTCTACTGCCTGTTCAACCCCGAGGTCCTCTAGGTCACAGACCGCTGAGACAACCCGGTCGCACTCGACAGCATTCAGGCCCGGGATGAAGCTGAGCCGGACGTTCCAGAACTTCGGGCCGGTTCCACGTATGCCACCGGAGGCCTTGAACCGAGCTACCGACCACATGTACTCGAGAGGCCAGCTGCTGGAACGGCCCCCGCGCAGGTAGTGGCCGTCCTTGAGTCGGTCATTGGCCTGATCGATCGAACACCGGATCGAGCAGGTCAGAAACCGATCAGGCCTCTTGACCCGACGACCACAAAGCCCACAGCGACCGGTGACCACGGGGTCCTGTTCACCCAGAGCCTCCCGCAGCCAGTCGACTGTCTCGGACTCCGCTGCATTGCTGACCGTGGTTGGATCGACGGCATTGTTGTCCAGCGCCGCCTGTCTGATCTCGATCCACGGGTCCTCGGCCAACCGGTCCAACAACTCGGGTGCACAGGCCTCATGCATGGCCACGATTCGACGCACCGTGG
>ENA-OREN01002761-OREN01002761.1-marine-metagenome-genome-assembly--contig:-NODE-2761-length-17206-cov-18.175492_pt1 | contig 17206 bp, 18 predicted proteins | sample MGYA00248624_ERZ508555 | MGnify/ENA primary metagenome ERZ508555 (study PRJEB26222, sample SAMN06267773) | marine metagenome | isolation source: Saanich Inlet, British Columbia, Canada | place...
TTATCAACACTGATCGATAATTATTTTGATCAACATCCTGATTACACCTCTTGAAACATCTTATGCTCTATGACTTGTAAAGACGGATTTGTTCACAGTTATGCCTATTTTGAGATACTATCAAAGAAAATGTGTGTTCATTGCGGAGAGGAAGAACAATGATTCATGTCAATATCATCCATCCATAATACGCCCCTATCATTCCAACAAATGCAAATGTCATAATTTTTCTCTCCCTCTTTGAGCGGCTCATGTACTTTCTTTGCAGTTTCCAAATGAAGTTTGTAACTACGGTATCTCGTCCTGTCTTTCTCCAAAGATACATGTCAAGTTTTGTAATTCCTTGCAGTACCAGCTTGTTTGCATAGGAGTGAACGTAGATGAAAAACAAAATTATCTTGTCAAGGATTGTAAATGTGATGATACTCATGAATATGGAAAGTGAAAACGATGAGATTTCCCACAACGAATCCATGTACCACGGGACATAGTCCTGACCGCTTTGCCATGCATCAAGTGCAATCCAGACCCCGACTGACAGCTGCCAGGAAAAGTAAAGTGTAATCAAAAACGAATCAAAGACGGGCATCCACCAGACCCCAATATTTTTGTCCCGTGCTACCTTTTTGGTATCTTTGATTTTTTCAAAATAATTCTCAAAGTATTTTTTGATCATCTCATTGCACCAGACAATTTGACAATTCCATGTTTTGCTAGTCTGATGAAGTTGTCATCAATTCCATATTTCTCAAACACTCTTCTCAAAAAGTAAGACCTTGTAAAAGAAGCTGCAGCATATACTCCAGTAATTGCAAGATTTGCCATATATGGATCCTCTTGAATCCATCCTGTAGATAATGGAAGACTACAATTCCCAATCCATAACCAATCGGATAACCACCAAAAGAATTTACAAATGCTTCAGATGCACTTTTCTTTTTTGAATCAGTTTTTAATTCACTCATGAAAGGCAACTCCCCATCTATGATGACACGAATTACATTCCCATTGGGGATCATTGTCTGTAATTAGACATCCCCCAAGAACAATTTTCTTTTTCTTTATTTCATCTTGTAAAAAGTCTGAATCAGAAGAAAATCCCCAAAGAATTTCTGCAATGATTGTACTTTTACACTGTGGGCATTGAGTCATTGTTTTGTCACTCCAATTCTTTTATCCACAGTATCTTTCAAATTAGATAATGATTTGATGTCTTCATTGATTCGGGCAATTCTATTTGCAATCAATGATCTTGCATACTGTAAATCGGAATATTTTGCAGATTCCAATCCAGATAGAACAGTTCCAATTAAATCAGCAGCTAGAGGCTCAAAAGAATCCTCCATTGATACCAAATAGCCTTGAACTTTAACTTTTGTTCGAAGATATTGCTCCTCAGAGGAAATATTTTTGTCTGAAATTAATTCATGCCATTCCAAGATATTTCTCAAATCAAGTATGGTAAGATCTCCTGCACCCATTATTTTTTAGCCTCCACTTTGATTTCATCAAGAGATGTTTGAGTAATGGATTCAATTCCACTACCCATATCATTAGACAATTTTACTAGCTTGTCAATCTCATGATTTCTTGACTTCCACAAAGTTTGGTGATCTTTTTCTTCTTTTGTTTGAAGTTTGTAGAGTTTTTCATATACTGTAGAGAACTCTTCAATAATTCTTGAAAACTCTGAACTCATGATGTATTCATACAGTTGAGTTTGTTTGGATTTTTGATCCTTTGAACTCAATCGTAGTTTTGAAATTTCAATTATTGCAGTTCTGATTTGTTTTGTAACTTCAGTTACAAGACTTGGATGCACTAAAAGAATTCCATCTCTTGTTCCATAATGTCCATTTGGTACACTAGTCTTTGGAAGATTTGCTGAAACTATGATTACATAGTCTGTTCCATGAATTTTTTGATATTTTTTGGCTTTTTCAATATCTTTTTTGGTTACAGTTTTTGCAGCTTTGTTATCATATACGATTGGAATATCCAAAGACCTTCCATTTTCACGTATTTGATGTACAACATCACCACTAGATGTACCTCTTTTTTGACGTCTAAAGTAATCATTTGGAAATACTTCTTTTAGACGTGCAAGCAAATCTAATTCACCTGCTTCACCTTTTAGTTCTGCTTGACTCTGGGTGAGTTGCTTTTTTAGAGATTCCACCTCATTTGAGAATCGACCAATCTGAATGTCTTTTTCAGATAGTTGTAGCTCTAATTCTCGTTCTTTAGCCTCAAAAGATGCTGCTGCTTTTTCAGTTGCTGCTTTTTTGTATTCTTTTTGTTGCTTTTCTAGGCGTGTAATCTCTTTTGATTTTTCATCTAGTTCTTTTTGGTGAGAAATCTCTTGCCGTTTTTGTAAAGCTTCAAACTGTTGTTGATTTTCTTCAGCCAATTTTTGACTTTGCTTAGTCAAAGTATCATAATTTTTCTTCAATTCTTGTGATTGAAGTTCATATGATTCTTCAACTTCACTACGTACTTTTGATAGTTGATCCTTATGGCTTTGATGGTTCTCTAAAAGTCGTTCTTCATGTTGTTCCTTGATTTTTTCAAGTTCCAATGCATATGATTCCTTTTGAGATTCATTTTTTTGCTCAAAACTTTTTTCTAGTTTTTCTTCTAATTGTGAAACTGCTTGTTTGTATTCATCACCAGCTAATGATTTACTACACAATGGACATTTCTGTGAAGAAAGATTATCTAATGATTTCATTAGACTAACCCCCTACAATTTGTACATACAGGATTGGCTACACAAAGTAAAAGTTGTTTATTGCATCCAATACAATTTGTGATTCGCATTGAATCAAGTGGAGAATCACCAGGTCTACGATTTTTTGATACTTTTACTTGTACTGTTTTTTCACCTACAGAATTTGATACTGTAAAAATATCTGCTAAAAGTTGAGGATTTGCCAAATACTTGTATTTTTTTGGACATAAACCAAATCCACAATTTTTGGATTTTTCTTTTACAATTGAAACTAGTTGTTGTTTCAATTTTTGACCCCCTTTACTTCTGCTAACAAATATCAAGGGTTTGTTGCAACAAATGAAATAAAATTTATGTTGTCAACAACATCGATTATTTGTTCTGCTGTGATATTTTGGCCCTCACACTTAGGGATTAGATTAGAAACTGTTTGTTTCATAAATTATATTATATTCAGTATGATGTTAGTACTAATTTGTATAATACAAATATTATTTGTATTATTAATTTTATTTATGTCTAATTAACGAATATGAAAAATTGATAGAAGTTATTTTAATTCATCAAGAGTTTCATCATCATAGAAATTCATTGATGCTGATTCTTTTTTGGGTTCATTATTTTGAATATTATTACAATCAATTGCATCTCTAATGTCGCCCCAAACATAAAGAATTATCAAAAAAATACCTAAACCAGTGCCAATTCCACTACAAGCCAAAAGAATTCCCAAATATAGCCAAAATCTACTCATAATTCCACCCATTAAGAGAATTGATTCTCAAAAATCAACTCAATCCCCCACCTGTAGAATCTTTTGAATCAAATTCTGAAGATTCATTTCCACATGAATGCTCATGATTTGAAACTAGTTCTTCAAGCTTTTTTTGCTCATCTTGAAGCATTTTCTCAAACATTCTGGCTTGAGAGCGATGAAATGCAATGTCAGCTTCCATATGCGCAATAGTTCTCTCAATTTCTGCAGTAGCTACACTAAAACCAATACAGACATGAGTTTCTTCATTCAAGTTAAATTCACTCATGAGTTGGTCTCCTCATTTCTTGGAGTCTTTCTAATCGAAGTCTCATACGATCTGTATCAGATTGTTTTTCTGAAATTGCTTGTTGCATTAACAAAATTTGCTCCTTCAGATAGTCAACTTCAGATTCCATTTCTCTGATGAAATTTTCTGATTCTAACAATCGAAGTTGCATTGTTAAAACAGTACTCATCTTACCAGGCATTAGTAAAGACCTCCAAACTTTAAGATCCAATTAGGATCTCTTTGAGACAATACTTGTTCAGAATATCCTAGAATTTGTCTAGTAGTTAATTTTACTTCAAAGAGTAAAAGTATATTCTGAATAGAGTTGGAAGCCATGGACATCTCTTGATGTAAAAATCCCACTGCTTCTTTACACTGCTCAGTACGTCTAGAATGTGTCTTTTTACAAGTTACAATCGTTTTGATTGCTTGTAAAATATTCCCATATGCATACTTGTTTGCACCATCATAGGAATTTCCTAGACTAGTCATTACATGATCATAATGCTCATCTAATGTTTTGCCTCCAATGACAACATGTTTCTCCAAGTCATGAAGAATAAAATTATCATAACTTGTAGGAATGTCATTTCCTGCTTTGACGATTTGGTCGTCACCCATTTGGTATAAAAGTTGTGATTTCATACTATTTCTTAGATGCAGTGTAATGTTAGTAATAATTTGTATAATACAAATAATATTTGTATAATATGGTAAAGTTGTGCCTAAAATTAGTTAGTAACACAGATTTTTCCAATCCACTCAATTCCAGAATCCTTCATTTTAGGATATTTTACAAATGTCATCTTCTTCCTCCAGAACTAAAATGTTCATAGCACAATGGATTTTGATAAATCTTAAAAGAACTTGAGAATTCTTTTCCACATGTTACACAATTGTATTTGAAAGTTTGAGCAGAGTCTTTACGAAAAGATTCTGAAACTGTTTTAATTTTATCCCAGTCAGAAAATACATCTAGTGCATCAGAGTCATCCCACCATTTAGAATAGTCCTTTACAATAATTTCATAAGAATCACTGCCTGCAACGTGCTGATCAAAGGTTGCACTACTTGGAAATAGTACTGAACTTATTGGAGGAAGTGACCACAAATTATTAGAGCCTATAGCATATCTGTGATGAAATAGTCTGCTTAATTGCTTTGTTGAGGCTACTTTTACTAAGAGAGTAATGTTTTGTGAGGATAATTTTTCTTTTAGATTTTTTATTTTTTCAAGAAAATCATCATTAATTTTTGGATTGTGTAGTGCAGTACAAAGAATTCTAATTTCTGAGACATTACATTTCTCTATTGATTTTTCTAAAAAGTCCATTCTATCTGCATCAAGATGTTTTTCCTCAAACCACAAATAGTCTTTACAAGATTCTAATGCAGTTCTATACTTTGTTTTATTTTCAGCAACATTATCAGTAATAGGAGTTAATTCAATAGTTCCTCTTGCCTTTATCTCTTCGGCAATCTTTTCTGCAGACTCTTTGATTAGTCTATTTTTCCATCCAAGATCATTTTTTATTTTTACATATAATTCTGGATTGTATGATTCCATTTTTTCTAATTTTTTTTCAAACTCATCAGAATAATTCCCAAATTGTATAATTGATTCTGCAGTGTTACCTGGATTTCTAAATTCAGACATTATTGATTCATCATACAAAATACTTTTTACAAAATTCTCCATACAAACTGATTCAGCATCAGTTCTAACTTTTTTGGAGCTTTGCTCATTTATTTTTAGTAATAATTCAGAAAGTGAAACTATTATGCTTGGTCGTTTACCAGTACCAACAGAAACGACTCCACTTAGTTCTCCTTGTTTTTCTTGTAGTTTTATGGAGCCCTCAAAGGTTTTTTTAAGATTCACATACCTAACTGCAACATCATCTTTTAGTGGCTGTGGAATGATGTGGGCTGCATCAGGTAGCCGAGTTAACAGTTTTCTTCCAAATCTGAATAGTTTTTCTAAATTCTCAGTCTCATAGTCATTTACCTGAGTAAGATAGGAGAAATTTTCAACAAATTTAACTAAAATCTGCTTGAAACTGCCTTGAACTAGCTCATCTGATTGAATATATCGATGAGTAGCATCACTAGTAGATGCTACCAACTCCTCATTAGTTCCAGGATCACCTGAGGCAGGTTTTAGTAAATCCCAAAAACTCTCAATATCATCATCAGTGATTATGCCATAATTCATCACTTCTTGATAAAATTTGTACAATAGTTTAGGGTCAGGGTTATCTGATAATATAACACCAGTATAATATTTTGAGTATGCCTCTTTAATTTCCTCAGCAGTATTTGCAAAATCAATTACACAAACATCATCTTTTCCCTTTATTGTTCTGTTTAATCTAGATAAGGTCTGAACTGCATTTACATTTTTTAATTTTTTATCAACATACATTGTGTGTAGTTTTGGTTGATTAAATCCAACTCGAAACTTGTCAGCTACAATCAAAATTTTATATGCATCCTCAGAGAATTTATCTGCAATATCAAAATCTTTTTCTCTTTCAGGATTATTCATAGAATCTTCAGTGTAATTTTTTCCATCAAGGGTGACAGTTCCAGAAAATGCTACTAGTGTTTTGATATTCAATTTATTATGTTCAAGATAATCATCAATTGTTATTTTGAATAGTACTGCTTGTTTTCTTTTCTCTGTTACTACCATAGATTTTGCGTTTCCCCCAATCTTTTGCATAGAGTGATTTTTAAAATGCTCAACTATGAAATTAGATTTTTTTGAAATATTTTTTGGATCTTCATTAACTAACTGCATAATTTCTCGTAGTGCTTTTTTTGCATCAACTTGTTTGTCAGTTCCCTTTTGTACTACAGTAAATAATCTCTGAATAGTGGTATAATTTTTTAAAACATCTAAAATGAATCCTTCTTCAATTGCTTGTTTCATTGTATATTTGTGAAATGGTATTTTGGTTTTTCCATCTGCTGCAAGTGTTCCAAATACAGATAGTGTTTTTTCTTTAGGGGTACCACTAAATGCAAAATAACTAATGTTTTCTTTGCCTGAAGTTATTCGGGTTCCAAATGAATCAAGGTCTACTAGTGCATCTCTGACTTTATCAGATGCGTCTCCTCCCTGAGAGCTTTGAGCCTCATCAACAATGACTGCATAGTGTTTTCCTCCTAATTTACCAATCCTGTCTTTGACAGCAAAGAATTTCTGCTGTGTACTAACAATTATCTTGTTTGAATGCTCTAATTCGTCACCTAATTGACTAGAATCTTCAATATTTGGCACTAATCCTTCAGTATCCTCAAACTGCTTGATTTCATCACGTAATTGATCAACTATGATAGTTCTATCTGAAATTACAATCACTCCATCAAAAATGGAATTACCATCATAATCCCTTACTGAGTGAAGTGCATAAGATAGCCATGCAATTGAAAAACTCTTGCCACTTCCAGTAGAGTGCTCTACGAGATACTTGTTTCCAGGTCCCTTTTGTTTTGTATCAAGAATTATTTTGTTTACTGCATCCCATTGATGGAATCTAGGAAATATGATAGACTCTGAAAGTATTTTTGATGAATCAATCTTTGATTTTTCTACTTGTAGATGAACAAAGTTGTTAAGAATGTTTAGTAGATTATCTTTGCTCCAAATATCTTTCCACAAATATGATGTAGGGTATGATTTTCTATCATCTGCATCAGGATTGTTAAATGGTAAAAATACAGTATCTGCGTTAGCTAATTTTGTTGTCATAAAAATATGATCATAGTCTACTGCAAAGTGAACGATTGCACCATTTTTGAATGAGAAATTTTTTTCAATTGTATTTCTATTCATGTATTGTTTTTTTGCATCTTCAGCTGTTTGTTTTGAGAACTGATCTTTTAGCTCAGCAGTTGCAATTGGAAAGCCATTAAGAAAAATTACTAAATCAATTGACTCAGAAGTTGTTTGACTGAATCTTAATTGTCGAATTACAGTAAAGATATTTTTTTGATATAATTCACTTAGAGTTTTGTTTTTTTGTGATTGTGGTTTTCTATATGAGAATAGTAAAGATGTGTCATTAATTTTAATTCCATTTCTAATAACATCAATTATTCCCCTCTGAGTAATTTCAGAGTTTATTGTATCTGTAATCTTTTCTTTGGATTTTGCTCCAAAATCGTGCTCAATTTTTGAGATTTCATCAGGTTGAGAGTCATTAAGAAATTGAAATAAGATTTCGGAATCCAATCCCAATGCAGAGTCATAGTTTTCTGATACCCTAATGGAATATCCTGATTGAACTAGACTGTTTACAATATCGTCTTCAAAGTTTTTTTCTACCATTTTACCTCATTATCCCTACAAACTATGTTTAGATTAGCTAAATTCTGTATAATACAAGAAAATTTTGTTGTATTCATGCCTGTGCTACCTGTATTTTTCCAGTAACTGCTGAAGAGATTAAAGATTCTCTAAATTCTTGGAGATTACTAATTTGTAATTGTATTTTTGAGATTAGTGAATCAATTTTTGCAGTTTTTTTATCAAGGTATGACACAATTTGTTTTTGTTCAGTTTTTTTAGGAATAATTATTTTTAGTTTTTCAAATTTTTCTCTTGAGATATAAAGAATTGTTGCACCAACTCCTAATAATCGCAAATTAGGAATTTGTGTTTTAAGAAAATAAAATAAAAATTCATTATTCAATTCTTTGTTTGGATGTATTCCAATAAACGTTTGATTAGTGATTAATTTTTTTGTAGTTATTGCACAAAATCCAATGGTTGCACTACAAGAACATAAAACTGTTCCAATGGGATAAACTTTCAAATTCATTCTATTTACCATATCTTGAGTGACATATTGTTTTGATAAAGAATCAGAAGCATATTTTCCTGTTATATCATCAATTTTTAACCAAGGGATATCTCCATCAAATTTTTTGGGTTTATCTCGCATTGGGACATATAATGTAGATATTAATCCTAAATTGATTTCTTTCCAAGTTTTAGGAATTTGTGTTAATCCTAATATTTTTGAATCTTTCATTGGAACGGTATCATCTAATCCTTTTGTTACTGCATGATTAATTTCTGATTGTCTCTTTTCTTGTAATAATTTAATCAGGTTCTGGTTTTTTGTAATTTCATTATCAATTATTTTTGTTTTTTTATCAAGGAACAATGCAATTTGTTTTTGTTCATTTGGGGTAGGAAATGGAACACCAATACTTCCAACAGTTTCAGTGTTTAGATTTAGTTGTGTTCCTAATTTTCCCAATCCTTGAAAACACAATCCAATTTTAAAAATATAAAATAGAAATTTTTTATTCATAGATAAACGTGGGAAATAAACAAACCCATCATGAATACAACAAGGAATGGTAGTAATACAGGGTTTTCCTACACTTCCGGCAATACTCAAAAATAGATCTTTTGGGGATAATTTGACACTTAGATTAGAACCAAGTACAGATAATTTTTGTTCAGTGGTTTCTAAAAATATATCAGATGCTGTTACATCAGAAATTCTAACCCAACCATATTCACCATGTTCATCAAAATATTTTAGATCATATATGGGACGTGGAGATGCACCACGAAGGATTGGCGTATCTCTTCTGAGTTGCTTTACATCCCACTCTTCAGGAATTTCTCCAATCCACCTCACTCCCGAATCCTTCATTTGTGAATATTGTTTCAATCCATCAAATCCTCCAAGTCATTGGAAATTTCTTTTTGGAGATTTTTAATCTCTGAATTGATTTCTTCTAAAGATCTTAGAGGTTTGTATTCATAAAATACTCGAGTAACTGGAATTTCATATCCAATTTTAGTTCGTGTATCATTATCAATTACTGCATCAGAAACAAATGGTTGTACTTCACGCTCAAAATAATCATCAATATCTTCAGTCAATGGTACTTTTTCAGTATCCTTTAACTCCGAATCATAGACAGGTTTAGTTCCCTTCATGCAAGGTTTTGCACTATCATCATGCTCAGACAAAGCATTTTGAATTCCCTTGAGTATTCCTTTTGAAACCTCTACTTTTGATTTATCAAATAAATCGGTTAATGCATCTTCAATTTCCTTGCAGTCCTTGTAGACCTTGGATTTATTTGCAGATTTTAATACAGAAATTATCTCATCTTGTTTTTTACGACCTTCTTCTTCTTCTTTGTCTTTGGCTGTCCCCTTCTTTTTTGACTCTGATAATTTAGCAAATGCAGATTGTGTTTTTACTAACTCAATTCTTTCAGGTGCAAATGAATAATTTCTTTTCAGTGGACGATTAATTGTAATTTGAGCGTATCCAAATTCTTTATTATCAAACACTTTAGAAATTTTAGATTCTTTTGGAAAAGAGTTGTATTCAGATTTTATCTGTTCAATGTGAGAATCTTCAATTTCATTTCTTTTACTTGATAGCCCTTTACGTAATCTAGTACACAAGTCAACTGCATTAATTAATTGAACTTTACCTTTTCTTGCTTTGCTTTTGTGGTTTGTTAAAATCCAAATGTATGTTGAAATTCCCGTATTGTAAAACAAGTCTCTTGGTAAGGCAATAATTGTCTCAAGATAATCTAATTCTTCTAATAACCACTTTCGGATATTGCTCTCACCGCTTCCTGCATCTCCAGTAAATAATGGAGAGCCATTAAAGACAATTGCAACTCTACTTGTCTTATCGGAATCTGCAGGATACATTTTAGATACAATATGTTGCAAAAACAACATAGCACTGTCACTTGTTCGTGGCAATCCTGCTACATATCGACTATTAGATTTCTTTTTTTCTTTTTCAATATCATCTGCAAAGTCTTTCCAATCACGCCCATAAGGCGGATTAGATAAGATATAATCAAATTTTGAGCCTGTGAATTTATCTTCATCAGCCAAACTGTTTCCAAACTGAATGTGTTTAGGATCAACACCACGAATCATCATATCAGATTTACAAACTGCATATGCTTCATCATTGATATCCTGACCTACAAGTCCCAAATTCACATCTTTGTTAATATTTTCTTCTATGAATTTTTGAGATTCTGAAAGCATACCGCCAGTTCCAGATGCGGGATCGTAAATGGTTCGAATTGTTTTAGGATCTTTTAAAATTGATTTAATGTCTGGTGAAAAAGTAATCTCAACTAGAGTTTTAATTACATCCCTTGGAGTAAAATGATCACCAGCAGTTTCATGAGATGCCTCATTTGCTTTTCTAATTAATTCCTCATATACGGTACCCATATCATGGTTATCAAGTTTGGATAACATGTCTTCATATTTTGCAAAGTGCTCTACTGCTTTCCATAAAATTTTCTTTTCTTCAAGCTCTGCAATTATATCTTTGAATTTGAATTTCACAAAAATATCTTGAATATTTTCAGAAAATCCGTTAATGTAGTCTTGTAGATTTGATTTAACATCTTTAGTATCATCACCTAGTACATCATGTAGGTTCTCAAATTCAGATTTATTGTTAAAATTTTTCTTGGTAATTCGGTTAAGATCATTATCCATTGCTGGACCACGCTTTATCTTCTTTTTTTCTAGTTCTACAATTTTTTCAAGAACTTTAGTTTTTGTGTCCTTTAATTCAATATCTAATCTAGTTAAGACCACAAGTGGCAAAATTACATCTTTGTACTTGTTTTTCTTATAATGACTACGAAGAAATTCTTGTTTCTCCCATAGAAATGAAACAATTTCTGAGACATTCATAGGATTTTGTTTTCTTTTAGAGTTATAGGCTTTTTTATGATTATTTTTTTCATCAATTTTGTGCTCATTTTTGTTGGGTTTTGTAGGTATGTCCATGAATAAAATTCCATAAACAGCAATTAAAGAATTAATTTGTATAATACAAATAATATTTGTATAAATCAATAAATATTAGAATTAGATTATAAATTTATGATTCAAATTGCATTATTTGGAAAATACTATGACATAGTTATTAGAAAAGGAGTAGAATGGAAGGTTCCTGATAAATTACATTTGTTGTATACTGATATGAAGTATACAGACGAAAACAAAAAAGAAAAGCATTTTTCAAAACAAGCAAAAAAATTTGGTACTGAGATGGAAAAAGAATTTCAATTAAAAGTTAAACTTCACAAAGTTGATGGATTTGATATCAACAATGTGCTAACTACAATACTTGAAATTTTAAGTGATGAAAAAAAGTCAAATTCTCCAGTTGAAGCATATGTCAACATTACAGACGGAACAAAACCCATGGCAGCAGCTGCAACTACTGCAGTATACATCTCTAAGGGAATAATGGATGTAGATGCAATTTATCTAAATGATACACGATTTTCTAAAAATAAAGAAATTGTCACAGTACTTCCAATTCCTAAAAGACCTGTAAATGATGCTAAAGGGAATACTTCAAAAACAACATCAATTGTTTTAGAAAAAATAAAAAAATTAGAAAAATGTACACATCAAATGTTACGTGATGAGGTAAGAAAAGATAGGAGAATTAAAAATAAAAATCAGAGAATAGAGCACAGCTTAAAGATATTATCCAGCAGAGATTTGATTTCAGTTGAATCTGGATGGATTGCACCAGAGGCAAAAAAGGATCCATATTCTGGAAAATATAAAAAAGATACAAGAAGTGTAACCATACAATTAACAAAACAAGGTGAGTATTATGCTAATTTTCCAGATCTTGTGGGTAATTTAGAGTGAATTACACAAATTTTATTTGTAATATACAAAAATTAAGATTAGTATCTAAAGGGAGTAAATAAGATATGAAAAATCCTTTTGATAAATTACAAAAAGAACAAGATGAAATAGAAAGTACACTAAGAGAAATAGCTAAATTACATTTCATCAAAAATGGTTTTGATGAAAAACTCATAAAAACAGAGTTTAGTGTGACTGATACAAAAGGAAAAGAAATTCACAAACAAGAACTTGTTGTATTAGATAAAAAAACAAAGGACCCCCTAATTCTTGTAAATATACATCACCCTGCTTGGTATGGTGAGGATTATGATGATATAATAACATCTCATCTTCAACAAATAAAATTTGAATTTCCTAATAGTCATGTTTTAGATTTTGATGGAGAAAAATTTACAATCATAGATAGCTTTAGATTACCACATAATAACAGATATGATTTTTTAGTTGAATTAGATGTTGATAAAATTAAAGAATTAAAAAAATTCACATCCAAAGAATTTACTGAACTTCATAGACAAATTAATAATTATAAAATCCCAATTAATGGAAATTATTTTTCTAATAAGGAATTATTTAATTCTGAAATAGATTCATCTACTCTTTTTAAAATATTAATGATAAAATATATAGATGAAATAGATAATGATGGAAAATTATTTAGGAGAATAAGTGAGTTTGATACTCAAGAAGAGAAGGGTGTTTCTGCATTTAATGATCAATTGTTTCATGAATTTAAACAGAACAATCCAACTTTAGAAACATTTGAAATAGATTTTAGAGATTTCAGAAAATGCATTAAATTTCTTAAAACTCCACTAGGAGATTATCTAAGATTATGCTCAATTTCAGATTCAAATCCTTTTGAACTAATTAAACTAATTTCATCATTAGATAATACTTTTAGACGAAATGAGGGCACTATATCTAAAGAAATCATTAGTTTTATCTCACAGATACAAGATATTGAGAAAAATGCTACAATAGTATTAGATAATTTGTCTTTCAGTACAGTATTTGAGCATATTTTTGTTATAATAGAAAAATTAAGATGTAAGTTAGATGAACTGGATAAATTTGTAAATTTATTCATAATACACAGAAACTCTGATGAACTCCAAAAAATAAAATTTATTTTTAAAGTATTGGGAATAAATACAAAGAACATAAAATTTAATTTTTCAGAATTATATATTGAAACAAAAATAAATTATCATATTTCATTAAAGCCATTTAATCTGCATTTTTCTGGAACTCCAAATGAAGCTAAACTAGTAGGATCACAACAACAATATGGTAATGACTTGTCCAAATATGAGATTATTGATTTCATAAACAATGTAAAATCTGGAACTATAATGTCATTTATTGTTGCACCAAATATGTTATCTCAAGAATCAAAAAGTGCAAAATTATTTCGAAATGAATTATTAGAAAATACAAAAATTTTAGCAATTATTCAGTTGCCTAAAAATTCATTATCGTCAACAAATATGGAGGCAAGTTTAATTGTTTTGAGAAAATCAAGTAGTAAAGTTTCTGATTACAATATCTTTATGTCACATATTGATAAAATTGGTGTTGATTTCCTTTTTACAAAAAAAGAAATTATAAAAAAATATAATGAATTTAAAAATAAAAAATCAATAAAAAATGAAACTGATTTAGGGTTTTCAGTTAACACTAGTGAATTAAAAGAAAACTGGTCATTGTTTGATAAAAAACCGTCTCAAAAAGCAATCACTAAATCATTGAAATTTTCAAATCCTGTTCCTCTTCAAGACGTTGCAGAGATAATCAGACCTTCAAGTAAGGATTCCAAATTAGAGGATATTATTAGAATTAGAGATTTAGATCATCTTTTTGATCTTAAAATGATTGTTGAACGGATAAAATCAGAAGAAAAATCAAAAAATATTTTAAATTCTTCCCTTTTTGAGCCTGGGGATATTTTATTTTCAATTAGTGGCACCATTGGGAAAACTGCTAAAATACTTTCAAAAATACCAAATGTAGGCTTAAGTTCAGGCCTTGTAATCATTCGACCGGATAAGTCAAAAATTAATTCTGATTATCTTAAACATGTTTTAGATTCAAAAAATACACATCTTCAATTAGTCCCAAAAGGTACTGCTATTCAATTTTTGAGTACAAAGCAAATATCAAATATTAAAATTGAATTAGTAAAACCTGAAAAACAAAAAGTCATTGTAAAAAAAATAATAAATTTAAAAGCTAAAATTATTGATTTACAAATTAAGATTTTAGAATATCAAAAAGACATCGAAAATATAACTACAAAGAAAACATGAATGAACAAGAAATTGAAAATTTCATTCGTGTAAGAAACTATTCCATTGAAACAATAGAGTATACTTGGGCTAGTTCAAAAGAAAAAATAGTATCCTTAATTAATCAAATGAATCCCTCAGATCCAGATAAAATAAAAAATTTACTTACTACTGTGGATGATTTTGAAGAAATCATTAATGAAATGATTTATGAAAAAGAATATGGTGTTGATGAAATTCCAAATGAAAAAACTTTATTGACTCATGAGAAGGACTTATTTTTATCTAAACTAAACAGCTTAAAAGAATGGTATGTAGATTTTTTATCTCTCTTAATTTCTGCTGATTCAGAATATGATGAAGTTGAAGCACCAGGTAAATTATGGAAAGAGTATGAAGAATTAAACTACAGTTTTAGATATTCAAATGATCCTAATTACAAACTTGCTAAACAAGAGTTTAAAATTCATGAATGGAAAGTAGTAAATCATTTCCCTATAATTTTTTCATACACAAATATTTTTACAGAAATGTCTCGAATGAGAGATCAGGTGATACACAATACAGGTGCTAAAGCAGGTAGAAGTGGAATCCCCATCAAAACAGATCATATTTTGAATAACAAAATGCCTGGAAATTCAATTATAATTTCAAATACCATTACATTGTTCATTTATGGCTATGTTGAATTACTTGAGACGTTAGAAAATTCCATGATTGTTCATAGTAATGGAACCCCCATAACCTCCAAGAGTCATAAATTATTCAAAGTAAGATATTAAAGCTAAAAAATTTAGTCATAAATTTATCAAATCATACAAATATTATTTGTATTATACAAATTATTACTAACATCATACAGTACATAAAAAATGGTATGAAGCAAATAGTTTCAAACCAAATGGGTGACGACCACAACGTCCAGCAATTAGCTGAAAATGTACCATTGAGTATCATTCAAGCAATTTTTTATGCATGTCTTGGAGGATTTTCAATACAAGAAGTTTTGGAGGTTCAAAAATAATGAGCACCATTGAACTTGAAAAACAAACACAAGAAATTGATACTCCAGAAGGAATAATGAATTTTTTGCAAAAAAGAAATGGACAGTTTACAAGAAACTACAAGTCCAGATATTCTGTAACAGAACTTGTTGGATGCCAGAGAAAATCTGCATACAAGCAACTAGGAATACCTCAAGAGGAACTTCTTGCAGATACAACTCTTGAAAGTATGTGGGCTACAGTTCGTGGAGATTTCTTACACAACATGACCTATGCATACAAGTGGAGAGAAATGGACATGGAGTACTATGTTCCATTAGATAATGGTAAAATTGCAACACTTGCAGGAAGACTAGACATGTATGATTGGAAAACTAAAACAATCATTGATCTAAAGACCACCAAATTTGTAAGATGGCAAATAAAGCAAGGATTCTTGCCAAAACTAGAGCATATTTTACAACTACAGTGTTATGATACAATGTTTTCACAATACATGCCTGTAGAGAATCTAAACATTGTCTATGCAGATATGACAGATATTGTAACCTACAAGGTGCAAAAAAGAGACCTTACTGAGTGGATAAAGACTAGAATTTCAGAAATTGAAAGTTCTAAGGAATCTAAAGAAATTCCAAAGGGAGAAATCTCAGGACTCTGTAAGTTTTGTAAATACCAGACACAATGTTTTGAGGAAGGTAATGGTCTTACTGAAAAACCACTATCCATTCCCAAATCAAAAGAGTCACAAAATCATGGAGGTATTTAGAAATGGCCATTAGTCAAATTCATATCAAAAATTTGGTAGGTGAAAATAATAGATTTCTAGATTTAACTTTAGAAAAAGTGAGCTTTAATTTTGATCATGTGTTTCACATTCCAAAAACAATTCGCTCATTGGTATTTTTTCCATACCACATTGATGTGAGTCAAGTCGAGAAATTAAACAAGTATTGTAAAGAAAACGATTACACGGTTGAATTCATAGGTGGAGAAAGTTTCTACGGGGGAGGCGATGGTCCTTTCACAAATGGAACAATGACTATTTTGTTACTTCACAAAGACGATGAAAAAAACATAAAATATCCACACTACAAACTCATTGAGAATTTACAGTTAGACCCAACACTACCTGAAAACTCATGATTATCTATACTTCAGAATAATTGGGATTTTTTCTATATTTCACAACATGAAAGATTATATCAAATTAGTTCCTAAAACCAGTATTGAAAAATACAACAATAACTCACGACTGTGAGATGTTGGAGTATTGGACAGAGAAGACATTTCCCGATGGGAGCATTTTAATTTCAATATTGTTTCTTTAAATAACAAAATTCTCACTGAAATTTGTTGGGATTAAGGGAAATCGAATTAAAAGAAGAATATCGTTCAGACAAAGATGATATTGTTTCCGAATTTTTCCTCCC